>Ga0115567_10000249_pt1 | contig 54365 bp, 54 predicted proteins | sample COGITO_mtgs_1204_2_FD_88679 | JGI IMG/M metagenome (GOLD analysis project Ga0115567, IMG submission 88679) | Pelagic marine microbial communities from North Sea - COGITO_mtgs_120412 | ecosystem: Environmental > Aquatic > Marine > Epipelagic | place: Germany:Helgoland, sampling site Kabeltonne...
ATCTTTTGAGCAAAATTTTATTGAAGAACTTGATGAGTGGACAAACTCAGGTGCAATAGCACCGAAAGTTTATCTCTTTGTAGATGCTTGGACGTCTTGGGGGGGCAGCCAGTTTATAAACTCTAAAGGCTGCGGCAATTACGAAGACTATATAATGAACGATCTACTGACAGAGTTGGATAAAATTGAAGGTTATACAGTTTCAGATTTTGTAGTCATGGGTGGCTCAAGCGGAGGTTACGGCGCACTACATCTAGCTTCTAAATTTCCAGAAAAGTTTAGCCACTGTTTAGCGGTTGCTCCAGACTGTGATTTTGAAGTAAGCCTAAAAACGGAAGTCTACCATGCTTTTGCAGACATAAGCAGCCACGGTGGAGTCTTAGAGGTTTTTAAAAAACTCAAAGCTGGCGAATTCAACACCAGTCACAAAAGTTTCCACACCATGATGAATGCTTTGGCTATGGCAGCCTGTTACTCAGATGTAGACTCTGCAAATATGCCCATCCTGCCCATAGAAAAAGAGGGCGAGTTTGATGACAGCCTTTGGAAAGCTTGGCTTGAAAAGGACCCTGTTTATTTTTTAAAGGATCGCATTGATAATCTTAAACAGTTGAAAACAGTCTTTTTGTCTGTAGGTGAGTATGATCAGTTTTTACTGCAGTATGGAGCCAGAAAAATCAGAAAAATGCTTTTGGATAAAAATGTAGAAGTTACCTATGAAGAATTTAAAGGAAATCATTTTGACATCTCAACCAGAAGAAAAAAGGCCTTGTCATTAGTATGAAACTTAAAGACATTTTAAAAAAGAAAAGACTTGAGAGCGGATTTAGTCAGGAAAAGCTTGCAACGACTTTGGGCTACACCTCAGGACAATTTATTTCTAATTGGGAGCGCGGAGAGAGTTTTCCGCCAATTGATAGATTGGCCAAACTAAGTCTAATGTATGGCTTTGAAGATGAGACGCTACTTAATCTTTTTTTGAAAGAAACACAAATGTCTGTAAGAAAAGAATATTTAAAAGCTCTAGAGTTTCACAAAAGTTTTAAATAAAGCTCAAAGGCCGCCCGTAAAGCCTTCACCTCTAAAATCTGCTGCAGCCTCCAAAAGTCCTTCTTTGTTTTTCTTAGCTCCGTATGCAATAGCTACACCATGAATAGGTTTCAATTTGTGCCCACGCTTTTCTAATGCCTTAAGGACATAGGGGCTAAAGCGGTCGCGCTCGTAAAAAGTGATTCTTGGTAAAAACTGGTGGTGGAGTCTTGGGGTGAAAATAGCTTTTTCCATATTTAAATCACTGGTCATGGAGCGGTAAAGAGTTTGAAAAACTCCATTGATGATGCGCGGTCCTCCGGGTGCTCCGAGTGCTAAAACAGTTTCGCCTTTTTTGTTGAGAACTAAAGTGGGAGACATTGAACTCAAAGGGCGTTTTTTTGGCTCCACTTTGTTCCCCATACCCTGGACGAGTCTGTAAGCGTTTGGTACGCCAGGCTTTGTTGTAAAGTCATCCATTTCATTATTCAGAGCAACGCCGTATTTTTTTGAGATCACGCCAGAGCCGTAATTTCCATTCAAAGTTGTTGTGATAGAGACGGCTTGTCCTTTTTTATTCATCACCACAAAATGCGTTGTTTGATCACTTTCGTAATTTTTACTTTCAGAAAGTGGTTTGCGGTTGGCGACTTTCCAACGTGAAATTTTACTGTTTAATTTTTTTATGTATTTTTCACCTGTTAAAAAATCGATTGGATTTTTATGATAGTCGGGATCACCTAAGAGGGCGCGTCCTCTAAAACTTGCCGACATGATCTCACTTAAGAGGTGGAGTTCATCTATGCTAAGTGCTTTGTATTTTTTTAAGTTTTGCTTTTTTACAAGCTCGAGAGCTGTTTTGATCACAACCCCTCCAGCTGATGGAGGGGGCATCAAATAAACTTTTTTGCCTTCGAATTCAGTTGTGAGCGGTTTGCGCCATTTTGGCTTGTATGACTTAAGGTCCTCCATTTTCATGTCGCCTTTTGATGCCCTTACTGAATCAACAATGTCTTGGGCAATGTCACCTTCGTAAAAACCTTTTGGACCTTTGTTTTTTAATTTTTTAAGAGCCTTGTACAGGCCCGGCTGTTTTAATATGTCTCCAGGCAGAGGAACTTTGCCACCTGGTATAAGGTGAAAAGCGCCGTCTTTCCAAAATTTATTTTTTTTACGGTTGGTTACAGAGTACCATTCACTCGAAACTGGGAAACCATGCTTTGAGTGTTTAAGAGCTTCTTTAAAAAGTTTTGACCATTTTAACTTTCCGTATTTTTGATGAAGAGTCCAAAGACCATGTGGAACGCCGGGAACACCAACAGCTGCACCCCCCGTCCAAGACGCATTCTTGTTTTTGCGTTTTTTTAAGTAGTAGTCGGGCCCAGTTGCTGAAGGGGCCTCTTCTCTAAAATCAAGTGCTATAGGTTTGCCGTCCATATTGATCATAGCAAAACCACCGCCACCGATTGAACCAAAGTAAGGGTGAGTGACGGCTAGTGTGAGTCCGTAGGCTACGGCTACATCAACTGGGTTGCCGCCATCGTTTCCAACTCTTAGAGCAGATTCAAGTGCGAGCTTTGAGGGGCCTGTGACAATGAGATTTTGCGACAAAACAGGTATTGCATGGACAAAAGTGGATGAAAGAAGAAATATTGCAGTATAAATTCCAAAACGTAGTGATCTCATAAGGGTCTCCCTTGATTATATTTGTTTTATTTTGTTAGATCCTCATTCATAGAGCAATCAAAGCTTTAGTGCGTTAAGGAGTGAGGTTATGAAAGGTTGTAGAGCAAAGCTTACAAAAACTGAGGACCTTCCAGTTCCTAACATTTACGCACAAATGCTTCTTGGCGAGTACTCTCACAAAGCTTTTGATCAAGAACGTGTTCTAGATTTTAAGGGCAAATGGCATAACGAAGTTTTTAAAAAGCCCAAAGACTTTCCATTAGATGTAGAGATTGGAACTGGCAACGGTTATCACTTTGCAGACCGTTCCTCTAAACATCAAGACCGGGGCCTTATTGGCTTTGAAGTTAAGTACAAACCATTGATTCAGACTATCAGGCGCGCTCTTAAAGCTGGAGCTGAAGACAACGCTTGTATCTGTCGTTACAACGCTGGGGATTTAATAGATTTGTTTGAGCCTGGCGAGATTGAAAATATTTATATTCATCATCCAGATCCCTGGCCAAGAAAAAAACATTGGAAACACTGACTGATTCAAGAGCAGTTTTTGAAAGAACTGCACTCACTTATGAAGTCAGGAAGATTTATTGAATTTAAAACGGATAATCTAGACTACTTCGATTGGTCTGAAGAGATTTTTGACAAGTCTGAATTTGATGTAAACTTCAAAACGCGCGACCTTCACAATTCTGAAAAAGCCGCCACTAATTTTATAACTCATTTTGAAAAAATATTTTTAGCCAAAGGGCAGCCGATTTATTATCTGACTGCGGTTAAGAAGTAGTTATTGGTCTTTAGTCTCAGGTTTAAAATCAAATTCTGAAGAACAAGAAATTGTATTAGGATACGTTCTGGTCATAAAAGCATACTGTTTAATATTTTCGTGACCTGGTGCAGGTTCACCATTCTTGCCGTAACGTAATTGCTGGACTTTAGAAGTCAGCACTAGCGGAGTGTTAGATGAGATTTTATTATTTCTAAAAATTACAGATAGACCATTGCTGTCATCAAGTAGGTTATGGCCGGCTGGAAGATTGGAGAGATTTATTTTGTCTTTGGCTAAATTAAGTAAGTTATAAGTCGTGACAACATCTGTTGTGAAATCATTATGACTTATTTTCTGAATGTTAAAATCTGGAGATCCAGACTTGATAGAAAGTATGAATCCTAACTCAGCATTTAGCATATTTTGATTGACCACGTATCTACAGTTAAAATTTGGTTTTAAGCTCAAACTTCGCTTAATAGAGTTCCCGCTATATACGGAAAAGCCTCTTCCTGTATCGTTACCTTCCCATTGATATTTAACTTTGGAGCTTAGAGTGTTCATTTTATAAGTTTTGTTTACGTATAATCCGTTGACTTCCCTAGATGTTGATTCAAGATCGGATATAACTTTTACTTCCATATCTGATGAATTGCTGTTTTCCATTCTGTACTTTTCGGAGGTTTCAGAGTGTCCCGTAATTTCGAATTTGATTATATCGAAGTCGTTTTTAATGTCTCTGTCATAAAAAATTTGATCAGTTGGGTTTTGATCTAGAATCGTTGAATTGATTTCGACTGTTGGTGGGGGAGGGAGTTCAGCATTTAAAATTTGAATACGATTTGAGATGAGCAGACTACCATCAACACTCTCGGCTTTAACTATGCAGTTTTCAACAGGATGATTTTTTTCTGATTCAGGAAGAGATAAGATATCCCCTCTAGTTGTTTCTAGTTTTTTGTCTGAAATTTTTGTGACGGCCGCTCTTGTGCCAGCAAGACAAACAAGCTTAGATTTTATATATTTACCAAGATTTTTTCTTTCAATAATGAAGCGAGAAATATCTTTTTCGCTGTAGGCATTTTTTCCATTTAGTAAATTAAAATCCAATTTTTCAAAAGAAAAGCTAAAATTTTGATTTTTAAGCTCTTTTGTTTCAGTTGATCCAAATTGATTGATTGCTATAAGTGTAAAATCACATTTATCAAAATACTCAGGAAAGATAACGGCTTGTTCAGGAAGAACATCGACTACTTTAACGTTGATCAGCGAGTTGGCCTCTTCTGCTTTATAATATAAATTTTTAATATAATTTTCTTTAGCATTTAAAGAGTTTTTAAATAAAGAAACTCTACAATCTGATTTTAGAGTAAACCCAACATCCTTCCCCATGCGGGGCAGATTAAGTGAAGACTTAAGTGTGAATGAGTCCCCAGGCGCCAAGGCCTGAGAACCTGCTTCGTTGGTAAGGACCATCTCATCGATGCCAGGCCAGTCATCTACCACAGAGCTATTTTTGCTGCATGAAGTGACTAGAGCTGCTAGAGCTGTAAATAATGATGTGGTTAAAACCAGTTTTAAACGCATATATTTTCCTTGTTGTTTAGAGTTTAGCTCAAACCCCTGTAAACTTCCTAAGTTTATCCAAAGGTTTGAAATATGTTTATGAGGTGTAAAGCAATATGACAGTTTCTCGGACACTGGTTTTGGGCGGATCTAGAGGTTTGGGCAAAGCCCTAATGGACTTGATTCCGGACAGCCTGTCGGTCTCAAGAACCTCGTCAGACCCCATTGATTTCAGCAAAGAAGAGTCAGCTGCTCTTGTAATTGGGCGAGTAAAAGATTTTCAACCTTCCGAAATAATTTATGTGGCTGGAGGCGGACCCCACGGGGCTTTCTTTGAAAAAAGCATGAAAAGTCACAAATGGGCTTACAATGTAAACCTTTTTACTCCGATACAAATTCTCTACGGATTGATAGATCTGGGCTATAAGGGTGAATTTGTTTATGTGGGCTCCGCTATCGCTGAACGGTCAAATTCTGCAGCAAGTTTGAGTTATTCTACTTCTAAAAAATCAGCCAAAGACATTATTCTTTTATGCAGCTCTAACCTACTGAAAACAAAGGTTTTTAGCCCGCCTTATATGGACACAGACCTTTTGCCTAAAGGTTCGTGGCCACGCGAAGAGCATCCGGACCTGGTTGTTGAGCCCTCAAAAGTAGCAAAGGTTATGCTTGAGTGGGTGAGTGGTCAAAATGGCGACAACGACTCCAGACATTTTGATTGGATCGAAAGATTCGACTACAGTCTTCCTATACGCAAAGACATCTGAAAAAATGTTTGTCTTTCAATTCTCTCAAAAAAAAGGAACTCCTATGAGCAAAAAAGTTGAAAACGTTATTATTGTTGGATCAGGCCCTGCTGGTTATACGGCGGCTATTTACGCTGCCCGTGCAAACCTAACTCCTTTAATGATTTCAGGTGAAGAAGTTGGTGGACAACTTATGACAACTACTGAAGTTGAAAACTTTCCGGGTTTTGCAGATGGTGTGACTGGTCCCGAACTTATGGAGATCATGAAAAAACAAGCTGAACGCTTCGGAACTAAAATGATGTCTAAGAACGTCACTAAAGTTGATTTAAAATCTAGCCCCAAAAAAGTTTGGGTAGGTGATGAAGAGTATCACGCTAAAACTGTTATCGTGAGCACGGGAGCGAGCGCTAAATACTTAGGGCTGCCTTCCGAAAAAGAATTTGCCAATAAGGGTGTTTCTGCATGTGCTACATGTGATGGCGCGTTTTTTAAAGATGTTCCAGTTGCTGTTATTGGTGGTGGAGACACGGCAATGGAAGAAGCTTTGTTCTTAACTAGGTTTGCAACAAAAGTTCATGTTGTTCACAGACGTGAAGAGTTTAGAGCTTCAAAAATTATGGCTGATCGTGTGATGCAACATCCAAAAATTAAAATCCATTGGAATACAGAGCTTCAAGAAATTTTAGGAGATAAGCGCGGTGTGACTCACGCTAAGCTTTATAACAACCAAACTAAAGAAACGAACGACCTTCCACTCGAGGGTGTTTTTATCGCTATCGGACACAGCCCAAACACTAATTTTTTAGAGGGTGCTTTAGACACTGACGACCTTGGCTACGTAAAAACTGCGGCAGACTCTACCAAGACCAATATCGAGGGCGTTTTTGCCTGTGGTGATGTTCAAGATCACATATTTAGGCAGGCGATCACTGCAGCTGGTACAGGTTGTATGGCAGCCATGGAATCAGAACGTTGGTTAGAGGACCAAGGTCTTTAAAGGGGGATCTGCTCTAGGAACGCGCCGCATACCGCTTCAGGGCCTGTCACCCAAAAACAGGACTCCCCGTAGCTTTTCATTTTTGTTACCCTAAGCTTCGAACAGACTTTGGGGATGCGTTGCACCACCATATGTTACCTGGCACCTAATGGAGAAAATAATGAGCGAGCGCAAAAAAATCAACGTTCAGTCCTTAGTAGACGAAATTGACCGCATCACAAAAAAAAGAGTTTCTAACGAAGATGTGGTCTCTCTAAGTGAATACCGAAGAATTAAAAAAGAAAATAAATCACCACTTCATATCTTATTGATTGATGATGACGATTCATTCAGAAAAGCCCTGGAGCGTTACCTCACTAAAGAAGGTTATAAAGTGACAGCCTCTTTTGATGGAACTCAGCTTTCTAAAGTTTTAGGAGATGAGCCTATAGACTTAGTTTTGCTAGACATCGGTCTTCCTTGGGTAAACGGATACGAACTCGCTGAAATTTTAAAACAAAACGATGATTTAAAAGACATCCCAATTATTTTTGTATCTGGAAAATCAAGCGAGTTGGACATTGCTAGAGGCAAAAAAGTTGGTGCTGATGATTACTTGGCCAAGCCTTTTGAGCTGAGCGAATTAAAGAATAAGTTAGAAAAGCTGTTGTAAGCTGCCTATGAACTTTGAAGCATAGTTTTTGGAACCCCTTTGGGTATCGCAGACAAAAGTTTTTTCGTATATTCCTGTTGAGGCTTTTCATAAATGTCGATGCAGTCTTGAAGCTCAACAACCTTACCGTTGTTCATCACGGCAATTTCATCAGCGATAAATTTAACAACAGCTAAATCATGAGAGATGAAGATATAGGTCAACCCCATTTCTTCTTGTAAATCCAAAAGTAAATTTAAAATTTGAGACTGTACAGAAACATCAAGTGCAGAAACAGACTCATCACAAATGATGAACTCAGGTTCAACAGCTAAGGCTCTAGCAATACAGATGCGCTGTCTTTGCCCACCTGAAAACTCATGGGGGTAACGGTTGATCACAGATCCGTCTAAACCAACTTTTACTAAAAGTTCTTTAGCGCGCTCAAGACGTTCAGCTTTGTTTTTGAAAAGCTTGTGAATCAACATAGGTTCCATAATAGCAGAACCAACAGTCATTCTGGGATTTAGAGACGCGTAGGGATCTTGAAAAATAATTTGTAGATCGCGTCTTAACGCCCTCATGTCATTTTTGGAAAGGTCGACTAAGTTTCTGCCTTTGTAAACAATATCACCAGATGTAGGTTCAAGCAGACGGAGCACAGTTCTTCCTAGAGTTGTTTTGCCACAGCCAGATTCGCCTACAAGGCCAAGTGTGCGCCCTTTTCTCACGTTGAGAGTGACGCCGTCTACAGCTTTAACAAAGCTGATAGGTTTACCAAAAAAATTTTTCTTTAAAGGAAAATGTTTCTCTAAATTTTTGATTTCAAGAACGATGGGATTTTCTTTTTCATCGATAGGGCGAGTGAATTTTTCAATTTTTTCAGCTGGAATCCCGCCGGTGATTTCTGTTCCATCTGGATTCATAAAATCAGAAACCATGGGTAGTCTTTTTGGATTTGATTCTAGTGAAGGTCTGCAAGCGAGCAAACCTTTGGTGTAAGGGTGCTGCGGGTTTGTGAAGATCTGCTCTGTCTTGCCTTTTTCAACAATGTCACCTTTGTACATTACAACAACTTCATCGGCGATGTCTGCAATCACGCCAAGGTCATGAGTGATGAATAAAATGCTCATACCAAATTCTTTTTGAATATCAGCCATAAGTTCTAGTATTTGTTTTTGAATGGTCACATCAAGAGCCGTGGTGGGTTCGTCAGCAATAAGAATATCTGGCGAGCAGGCAATAGCCATGGCAATCATCACACGCTGTCTTTGGCCTCCACTCATTTGGTGGGGATAAGATTTGATTCTGCTTGCAGGATCAGGGATCCCAACTTGGTTAAAAAGTTCGGCCGTTCTTTTTAAGGCGTCTTCTTTATTTAAGTTTTCGTGAAGCATTAAAGTTTCAGCGACTTGATCACCAACTGTAAAAACAGGGTTTAAACTTGTCATAGGTTCTTGAAAAATCATTGAGATTTTTTTACCGCGGACTTTTCGCATTTCTGGCTCAGAGAGCTCTAAAAGATTTTTGCCGTTAAATAAAATTTCACCACCATCTATTGAACCGGGTGGAGTAGGAATCAGACGCATTGTTGCTAGTGAAGTAACTGATTTTCCTGATCCTGATTCACCAACTAAGCCGACAGTTTTTCCTCTTGGGATGCTAAACGATATTTTTTTAACGGCATTGACGATTCCATCATCAGTTTTAAAATTGATGACCAGATCTTTGATTTCTAACTGTGCTACATCACTAGGTTTACCGCTCACAAATTGCCCCTTGTTTGAAGCTATCTTTATAATGAAAAAGCGTCTAAAACACAAACTTTGAGAGTCTGTGGGAGGTCTTTGTGAAATCTGTGGAAGTGTCTAAAAGAGTGGAGTACATCGAAAAGCATTTTGCTCAAGAAACTAGTCTGATGAAAAACATAGCAATGTCATTAGAGCGCGATGAAAAAGCCATTCAAGTCGCTCCTTATGAAGGTAAAATTTTGAGTGAATTGGTACGCCTTAAAAATCCAGCCAATGTTGTAGAAGTAGGCACTTTATATGGCTATTCTTTGAGCTGGATTCTGGAGGGACTTGGCTCCCAGTCAAAGGTCTGGTCTGTGGAAAAACTAGAGGATAACTTTACTAAATCCATAAGTTTTATTAATATGCACGATAAGGTAAACCAAGTTAGTTTAATTAATTCTTCCGGTTTGGAGTTTTTAGATAGTTGGGACTCTAATTTGAAAATAGACTTTCTGTTTATTGATGCAGATAAGGGAAATTATTTAAATTACCTGAATTTAGCATTGCCGCACTTATCTAAAGGTGCCGTTGTGGTAGGGGACAATACTTTTTTATTCGGCCATGTTCTAAATGAGCTGCCACCAGAGAACTACTCAAAAAACACGTGGACTAAGATGAAAGAATTTAATGAAATTCTTGGAGGCTCAACAGGGCAGTTTACAGGAATGATGCTTCCTACGCTGCAGGGTTTGACTGTAGGGATCAGAACTTAAAAGGTGCCAGGTCGAAGTCCGGACTTCGACCTGGCACCTTTTAAAAAATCGTACTGCAGTCTTTCACAGGGAAATTCATAGGAACTCTAAAAGACCTACTACCAATGTGGTAGTGTAAGCTCGCGTGGACAGTATTGAACACGCCATATGAGCTGGATTTAGAACTTTCATAAATATTTAGAGAAACAGATTTAACAGCTAAAGGGCCAAGCTTAAGTTTCCCTTGTTGAGAGCAGGTTATTCTATTTTTATTTAATCTAGAGCAGTCTTCCTTTTTAAATTTAAATGTGATTCTTGAACCTAATTTTTTCATATTCACTATGTTAGCCTGCAAATAATCAAGCGTAGCAAGAGTGACCAGTCCGTCATAAAAGGGGGCGTGTTCAGTTCCGTTATGATGAAGGACATCTAAAATATAATTTTCATTTTTCAAATTTAATAAAAACGAAGTGGTTGTGAGCTCAGTTACACATGAAAAACTCTTGAGAGGTCTCTCTAGAGAAAAAGATTTTAGACTCATCAAAGTCAGAATTAAAAGAATAAAAATTTGTTTTTTCATATAGGCCGCCTATGTTTACTTTAGATAAGCATAAAAGAATAACAGGTGCCAGGTCGAACTTGGGTTTTAGACAGGGACAGAATCGGTGGGTACTTACATGGCACCTTTCAAAGACATTTTACGGCACTAAAAGTATAAGAAATTCACCATCAAGTGGCTCAATCGTGATTTAAAGGCACTTTAAGACTGGCCATTGTTTTGCAAAAATTAACAGTATGGAACGTACTTTAAAGCTCATTTTAACTTATATAATTTTTTCTGCCGGCGTATTGCAGCAGGCTCAAGCTAATAATGATGGTTTCAACCAAAATGTTGAAGAGTTAAAGTGCTCCTTAAAAATTGCCCGCTGGCACAAAGGTCATTTCTATAAAATTTTGTCAGATATTCCTGGACAGATTTTGTATTTGGGCCAGTCAACTGATGTTAACGACATTCAGCCGCTATTGTGGTTTCCTAATCTTAAAGAGAGCCCTTTAAGAGCACTGGGCGTTTTTGCTTCACTAGTAATTAACCCTAGAACGGGCAAAAAAGAAATAGACGTCGGCTTTTACAAGGCCAAAACGATCTTTCCTAATGACGTTCCACCTACAAAAGCTTGGCGCATATCTCAGACTTCATCACGATATATGGTTCCCGTATTTACTAAAAAAATTAAGGATTTAAACAATATTGAAATATCTTACGAAAAAGATATTGAGCCTTTAAACCTTAATATCACAGGAAACTTAAACAGCAGTTATATTGACTTGAAGTGTGAACATCTAAGAAGCTTAGAGACTATTTACTGATGCCTTTACAGGTGTGGAAAGTCACTTCAATATTTGAAACTTCTCTAGGAAGATACGGAAAGATATAAAGCAAATAAGCTGAGACATTTGAAATTTTGATTAAACTTTTGTTGAGCTTATGATTTGTGTAGGCGTCTTCTATATCAATCGCAGCACAATCGCTATCAGACAAAGGGAAAAAATCGGATCGAGTGTCCATCGTGTTTAATACGCTGTTGATTGTGTAAGAAATTTTAACCGGGGCATTGTAAAGTACTGTTTCTGTTTTTGCTAAAGCCGAAAAAGAAAATAAAGTGAAAGCAAGCGAAAACAATATCTTTAAAAACATACCTAAGACTCTCCAAAATGGTTAAATTAGCTCTTGAGCGACCGTACCTATGATTTTTTATAAAAACCAAGGTTTGTAGCGTTTAAGGCTTGAAATTGTAAATTTTAATCTCACTGTAAAATATTTAGTCGGGTCTTTTTAAGGTCTAAAAAATACATAAAAGCCCTCTTAAAAAAAGAAGGCTTTTTAAATTTATGCAATGCATCCCGCTTTAGGGCCTGTCACTCTAATGCTTATTCGTGTTTTGTGGCCAAAGGTTTTTCCAGGACTCATCAGAAGTTGCTGCGTTTGAACTTTTAAGAGCTTTTAAAATTTCTTTTGAAACCTTAACTTCCTCTAGAGCTGTTTCGCTTAAGACCTTTCCGCAGGCTTCAACAACCGAGTCAGCGTCTATACCATGGTATGCATAAATATCTTCTGGAGTTCCACACTTAGAGTGTTTTCTTACAGCTAGTGACTCATGCTTAACACCAATTATAGATCCGATGTTGTCTAAGAGCCCTGGTTCGCCATCATGTACGCTCACAACCGGAATACGTCTTCCAGAAAGTGTAGCGATCTCGCCGTCAGTTAGGTTTTGACTGCTGGTCAAGTGAAGGTCTGCATTCACTTGCAGATACTTTTTTAAATAAGTGTAGTTGTTCTTATGGGCTGGATTTCCAATAAGTAAATCAGTGTTGGTCACAACAGTCACGTTGGCGTAAATGCCTTTTTTTAGAAGTGCATTTGAGGCTTTGATCGCTTCAGTCGTAAGAGAGCCAAGTGAAAAAATGTTCACGACATTGTCGCCAGGCTCATAACCTCTGTAACTAGAATAATCGATAAGTTTGTAGGCGCCTGACAAGACTTCTTCCCTGATCACTTTAAAGATCTCTTCTTCGGACTGAGCAGAAACAGAGGCTTCGTCCGTTCCACCTTTGATTCCAGAATCTTTAAAATTCAGTTCACCTGTTTGACTAGTTTTAAAACGTTGTTGTTTTTTAAGGTACTTTAAAAAATCTTTTTGTTCGGCACCTCTTGTAACACCCCTTACCAGAACACCATTTTTATCTTGGTTGGTTCCGTTAAAATGTTCTTTTAGTGAGTGGCAAAAAATCCAATCAAGCTCTTGGCAAAAGAAGGGCTCCCAAGTCATTTGATTTGGAATTTGAAAGTCAGACTTCCAACCATGCTGAGCACCTTCGGGAGAAAGAGTGACGCCCGATGGTGTTCCCACGGCAATGAAACTAGATTTCCAATATAGGTTGTAGAAAAATTGATCGTGCGCACGCTTTAAGAAAAAGTCATAGACAGTCATAAGCGGCATCAATGGAATTCCAAGAATGTCTCTCATTTTACCGAAGGAACCCATGCATGACATCACGTTGGCTTCAGCAATTTCAAACCTTAAGAATCTGTCAGAGATGTCTTCACCTGGAATTAAGTCAGGAGCTTTTTTGTCTTTAACACCGTAGTCGGCTTCTTTATCAGTTGCAGGTGAAGCTTCAAAAATTTTACCATCCATTGAAGGGTTTAAGTTTGTGCTTGTTCCCACATCCGGCGCCATTGAGACCATAAGCTCTGAGGCTGTCTTCCACATTTTTTCTGTGTCTTTAAGTTCTTTTGCTGGACTGTTTGCAATACGAGTTAGTTTAGAAGTCAGCTGCCCAAGCATCCACTGAGTGTGTGGGTAACTTGCCATTTTTAAATTGATGCCAAGAGTTTCAGGGAGGTTGTCGCCAATTTCTTTTTTAAACTTTTTAGTGTTTTCACTTTTTATTGAGTGCTGCTTTTTAAGTTCTTTATAAAGTTGATCGCCGCGCTGTTTTAAAAACTTACCCTCAGGTGAAGAGTCAGGGAACCTTCCAAAGAGCTCATCTTCTTTTAAACCTGTTAGCTTTCTAAGCTCAGCCATTTCATCTCTAGAAGGAAGTGCAGAGTGGTTCCCGCTTTGTGCAGCCATTTCTAAACCCCAGCCTTTTAAAGTGTGGCAAATGATCATTGTTGGTCTGTTCGTAGATTTTTTAGACTGCTCCATAGCTTCAGTTAAAACTTTAAGATCGTGTCCGCCAAAATCTCTTAAGGCCATCCAAAGTTTTTCTGCAGGAGTGTCTTTTAAAAAGTCTTTAAGATTTTTGAAATCTTTGCCTATACTTTTGTGAAGTTCTTTAGGATCTTTTATTAGCAAAAGAGATTGAAGAGTGTAGTCATCAAGGTCAGTGTTTAAAAACTGTTGAAAGGCCTCACCGTTTTTAGTTTCAAAAAGCTCGATGCGTTTTGTTCCATGTTGAAGCTCTATCACCTCCCATCCGTTGGCTTCCATAGTGCGAGCGATACGGGTTGAATCATTTCCACCTAGAACCTCCTTGTTCACAATGCGGTGGCCATCAAGACTTTGTCTATTGTAATCAACCATCCAAGTGAGATTTCCTAATTCACGTTCTGCAAAATCAGGAACGGCTTCAAATAAAGAGCCTTCTCTAAATTCAGCATCACCCATCAATGCCCAAAAGTGTGCGTCTGGTACTTCGTAACCATGTTTTTTTGCAAACCGGTAAGCTAGTGCTAAGTAGCCAGCGTTAACTGGTGGAATTCCAACAGTTCCTGATGGAAAAAAGTTGTGTTGATCTGGATCAAATGCAGAGTGGTAAGATTGAAAGACAGGTTTGCCATCTTTTGAGAACGCTCTGAGCTGAGCCATTGCATGATCACAATCTTCAACAGAAAACTTTGAAAGGTCTTCTTTTAAAAACATGTCGAGTAAATAGTTGAAAGAATGATCCGCAGGAGAAGCGTGAGGTTTATTTGCAATGTGGTCGAAGCTAGATTTTACGTAAAGATGCAAAGCTCCCATGATGTGTAAGGCGCTCGAACTTCCTGAAGAGTGTCCTCCAACTTTAGGATCACCTTTAGATTTTTTACGATCGTTGTTGGCCATAAAAATCATTTGGTTTGCTAAGTAATGGGCGCGTTTAAAAACACTTTCGGCGTTTTTAAAATCAAAATCTGAGTTTTTCTTTGAACCTTTAGATGCCATGCTCTTTCTCCCTGTCTATCTCACATTTAGTGAGTAAAAAACCATCCAAACGGAGGGTTGTGCTTATGTCAATCTTTGCGTTTTCTTGGTTGTGTCGTTCCTAGCTAAGCTCTAAGTTTCCAGCACAAAATCCCACAATATACGAATTTTTTTGTCTTTTTCGAGCATTTCAACGGGTGGGTTTGGAAAAGGCGCTGCAAGCCTAAAAGCTTGTATGGCGGCGGCATCGATAGCCTTGTTTCCCGAGGTTTTTAAAAGCGCAATCTCTTCAAGATAGCCGCTGTCATTCAATGTAACCTTAAGTGAAGTTTTCTTTTTTCCAAGACTAGAAAGCGAGCGGTTGGTTGCATAAATAAAAGAAACCTCTTCACGTATTAAAGGGTTCCAATTGCTACGCAACTGATCTTTTACACGAGAGTAAAATGAATAGAATAAAAAGCGCCTAGTGTTAAGCAAAGTCTGACCGCCTTCTTCTATGTCTTCTAGGTAATCATCTGTTTGGCTAGGCCCCGAAGCTTCAGAGTTTTGTGGAATATTAGCAGCAAGAGTTTTTTTTGTGTTAAAAGCTCTTTTTAAGATTAAGTTTTTATCTATTGAGGGCTTAAGACCTTGCAGACCAAGCTTCTCATCACTTGTGGCTTCACTCACAACCTCTTGAGGAGTTTGCAAAATATTGATTGCAGAAGTCATCGCGCTACCTTGATTTTGCTTTACAACATTGGGTTGTTTGTTGCTGTTTCTAAATTTACCTGTGTCGCTGGCCTTAGTTTGTTTTTCAACAGATTGGTTTTGAGCACTTAAGAACTCTGATTCTTTTGGTTCAACATCGTTTACAGATTTAGTGTTCTGTTCAACAATTTGTTTACGGTTCTCTTCATCATCAACCAATTCTATTTGAGTGGTCAGGTCTTTGGTTTTGTCCACAATTCTGTGATCAGTTAGGCGATGGAGTTCCGATATAAAAAGAAAATCACTGTAAGTTGTAAGAACAAAGAAAAAAGCCAAATGTGCTGCAATCGAAGCGAGCACATAAAGAATGTATTTTTTGGCTTTGTTTTGGTGTGTTTCTTTCCCCATCCCCTTTATTATCGGGCAAAACAGACTGTATTTAAAGGCGAGTTTTTGTTGCTTGGAAAGGTTACAAAATTACTCTACTCTACCTGGTATGCGTTTAAGAGTATCTGGAAAGACCGACATAGGTCAGAAGCGAAAAATCAATCAGGATAGCATCCTGATGGACACCAACAGCAAGCTCTTTGTCGTGGCTGATGGAATGGGTGGGCACAAAGGTGGCGAGGTGGCCTCAAAACTGGCCTGTGCAACTCTTCAGTCAGTTGTTCAAACTGAACTGGCCGAAGGCATTAAAAGCCCTGCCGAACTTTTGAAAAAAGGTTTTATTGAGGCAACAAGGGCTGTTCACTTAGAGGCCAACAAGCCTGGCGGAGAAGACCTTCATGGTATGGGCACCACAATGGTAGCCATGTTTATTCATCAAAAGGTGGCCTATATCGCTAACGTGGGTGATTCGAGAGCTTACATCTTTCAACATGATCGTATGTGGAGAATCACTGAGGACCACTCATGGGTTAATGAGCAGCTTAGATCAGGAGTTATAGCCGAGGCCGATTTAAAAACTGTTTCTGGAAAAAATGTAATTACAAGATCTGTAGGCTTTGCCCCAGAGGTCAATGTTGATGTTTTTTATAGAGAGCTTTCAGTAGGTGAAAAGTACTTACTTTGTTCTGATGGGCTTCATGGACTAGTCACTGATGAGTGGGTTGAGGCTCGTATTAAAAATGGACCTTTGGAGAATTTTGTAGAAGCATGTGTCCTAGAGGCCAATAACAACGGGGGAGACGACAATGTCACTTGCCTTTTTGTTGAGGTTGATGGATAGTTGACGCGGGACGGTAACCCTGAAGGAAGTAGATGTCTAAAGAACGTTTAACCATAATGATCACCTCAAACAGCAAGCTGGAGACCAGATCTGTGACTTTGTCTAGATCTTGGCTAATTCTTGGCGGCTGTCTTGGTGTTTTTGCCTTTACGCTTTTTTCGTTTGTTGTTTTTGACTATTCTCAGCTGCTTATTAAAGAAGCCAGAAGTAAATTTTTAAACATTCAAAATCAAAATTTAAAATCTCAAGTAAAGGCTTTCACTGAAAAAATGGAAGCTGTTGAGGTCGATTTAGAAAAAATCAACAGATACTCTAGAAAACTCAAAGCAATCACCTCTAACGGACAAGAAAATCCAGACGAGCAGCAGTTAGAACTTACTTTAGGTAAGCCCTTAATTGATGAACGTAAGCCGGCTAACATCGCTGGTTTAGGAAGGTCGATGGATTCAGCTGTTTCAGAGGACCGCTCAGGTAAGTGGTTTCCGGTTTTTAAAACTGCGGGCAAAGAGTACTCGTATTTAAATCCAATAGACAAAGCTGATCTCACTCTGACATTTGAAAAAACATCTACGAAAGTGAAAAAAGTTGAAAGAGACTTAACACTTTTATTTGAGCGAATGGCTTCTCAAAGAGATCTGCTTAGCGCAACGCCTTCAGTGAGGCCAACGGGTGGATGGGTTTCATCTGGTTTTGGATACAGGCGTGATCCGTTCACAGGAAGAGCAAGACTTCATAAAGGATTGGACTTTGGTGCCAACAGAGGAACGCCAGTTTATGCTCCAGCTGACGGAGTCGTTTCTTTCGCAGGTAGAGAAGGTGGATATGGTAAAATTGTATCGATAGACCATGGATACGGAATCGTTACTAGATACGCTCACAATTCTAGGCTTTTGGTAAAATCTGGTCAGCGTATCAAACGATGGGATAAGATTTCAGAAGTAGGAAGCACGGGCCGCTCATCGGGGCCGCATTTACACTATGAAGTGCGATTAAACGGTGTTCCTGTTGATCCAGAAAAATACATACTAACCAACTAACCATTTGGTGCCAGGTAACAAATGGGGAAGCCCAGTTGAAACTGTCATTTTATGATCCATTCTATTCTAAAACTAGATCCTGAGAACAAAACAGTTTAAAATTTGTTGGTGGGGGAAATATGAGAATTAAAAAAATATTTATACACTGGCCATTGATAGCTGCATTGTTTTTAATGGGTTGCTCTTACGGCTGTGATTCAAAAACTAAAATTGAATCCGACCTTGATTATGATTACGAGGAAGAAGGAACTCTTGAAGAGGAAGAGTCTGACACGGCAATGGAGGCCCTTGAAGAAGAAGACCTTGAAGCTGTTGTTGAAGAGATCAACGAAGAAGACCCTGTCACTCCTAATGGTTCAGAAAATATTCCAGCGGAGGAAGACTCGGAAGATGATTCTGATTCAGAGCCCGAATCTGCCGGTTCAGGCGAAGGCTATGATGACAATTCTAATTTAAATTCTAGATTTAGTGGTGAAGAAGAAGTTGCTGAGCCGGATCAACCAGAAGAAAACTTTGAAGCAGAAGAAGAGCCTTACATAGACAACGGGGAAGATTATCCGGACAGATAAAGTGCCAGGTAACATATTACAGGTTTAATTTAGGCGCAAAAAAACCTCTTTATAAAAGAGGTTTTTTTGTATCTGGTTAAAGAAGCCGAATTGAATTTCGACCTGGCACCTTTTAACGTTTTGAGAACTGGCTGGCTTTTCTCGCCTTTTTCAAGCCGAATTTCTTTCTCTCAACCATTCTAGGGTCACGAGTAAGAAGACCTACGGCTTTAAGCGGCGGTCTGTGTGCTTCGTCTACTCCAGAAAGAGCTCGTGAAACACCATGTCTGATTGCTCCAGCTTGTCCAGTAAGTCCGCCACCTTTTACAGTTACAAAAGCGTCAAACTTTCCTTTAGTGCTTGTCACTTCAAATGGTTGAAGCACAAGTTGTCTTCTTGTTGGATCAACGATGTACTCGTCTAATTTTTTTCCGTTAACAACGATTTTACCTGTTCCCTCTTTAAGGAAAACACGCGCAGCGCTGGTTTTTCTTCTACCTGTTGCATAAAAAACGTTAGACATAACTTATGCCTCCTTCACGTTGAGAAGTTCTGGTTTTTGAGCAGCATGTGGGTGCTCAGAGCCAGAGTAAATTTTCAATTTTGTAAGCACTTGAGCTCCGAGTTTGTTTTTAGGAATCATTCCTTCAACAGCATTACGGATAATTCTCTCTGGAGTGTTTTCCATCATAGACTTATAAGAAGTTTCTTTAATTCCACCAAAGTAACCAGTGTGTCTGAAGTAAGACTTCTGATCAGCTTTGTTACCTTTAATTTTGATTTTTTTAGAATTCAGAACAACAACAAAATCTCCAGTGTCCACATGTGGTGTGAATTGTGGTTTGTTTTTGCCTCTAAGTGTGTCTGCAATTTCTGTGGCAAGACGGCCCAAAGTCTTGTCAGTGGCATCTACGATCCACCACTTTCTTTCTATTTCTAGGGGTTTAGCTGTCCAAGTTTTCATATGCTCCTGCCGTTGTTATATGACGAAATAGCTCATCTGACCTAAATCATCAGTTAAGCAAGTCCCATGATCTATGATTGGACGCAGTTTTTGTCAAGTTCTGCAGGGTATTTAACTTCGTGTAAACACAGTCCTTTGGCTGGCGCGGTTCCATGAGCCCGCCTGCGGTCTAGAGCGTTTAGGATATTTTGAATGTCCTGGGTTTCCTGCTCTCCAGTCCAATATCTGTGCAGTAATGTTCCGACTATATTTCGGACCATTTGCTTCAAAAATCCCGAGCCGGAAACTTCAACCTGAACTTCATCTGCTGCAGTCCTCGACCAATGTATCAGGGTCAGTGTTCGAACAGTTGTGGCCATAGGGGTGCCTTTGGTTTGAAAAGATTTAAAGTCATGCCTGCCAACAAGGCATTTAGACAGGCTGTTTAGATAGTCAACGTCAAGTTTGCTGCCTACCCAGTGGGCGTAGCGTGTTTTCAAGGGGTCGGGCGTGCCGCCGTCAACGACAGTGTAGATGTAGGTTTTGTACTGACTACTCAAAATAGCGTGGAAACCTGGGGGAGCTAAGAGCATTTTATGAACCTTAATTTGATCGGGAAGATGCCTATTCAACCCGCGCACCCAATCGAAATTTTTTACCCGTGTTGGATCAAAATCAAAGTGAACAGCCTGGTCTTTGGCATGGGCTCCGGCATCAGTTCTTCCCGAGCCGATGGTGGTGATTTTGGTTTTGGTGAGAACAAAAAGAGCGTGTTCAAGATCCCCTTGAACTGTTCGGCCATCTTGTTTGGTTTGCTTTTGCCAGCCCAAATAATCAGTTCCATCATAAGAAAGATGCAGCCGGATGCGCTGGAGATTTTGTTTTTCAGGATCAGTGGTTGAATCGGCGCTCATAGAGCTAAGGTCTAGTACTCAAAGCTCAGCCCGGCAAGAAAGATCAGGCCGTTTATATCGTTATCCTTATCAAAGCTAATTATGTTTCTTGCTTCAAAGCTAAGGTATGCGTTGTTGATGCCAAATTCTTTATCGAGCTCTAAAGATGCTGCGCGCTCTAACCAGCCAAGATTGAGTGCGGCGCCGCCACCAAAATGAGCTCCTAAAATGCCTTGAAATTTAAAGGCCTCAAAACCACTTCTAAATTCGGTCGCTAAATTATAGTTGAACGCACCATTTACGAACGGCAAAAAGAGCTGGTCTGTTTTGTACTTAAATTTATAGGTGAGACCCAGACTCGCTGACCAGAGCATAAACGTATAGCCCTCTTGAGCCTGCAAACCATCATTTGGTCCAGCGGTTCCGTTTTCACCTGATACAAAACGGCCTTTTCCTCTAGCGTAAGAAATTCCGCCACCTGCAACCACACTCCATGAGCGCCATTTTTTAAAAGGCTCCCAATCATATTCTAAAAATAGAGCTGTGATTGAAGTTGCATCATAAAGTGTTTCAAACTTGGTGGCGCTGCCTTCGCTTGGAAAATCTTCGAGATTCACTCGGCCGGCTTTGATGCTGAAAAAACCTTTGGCGGGGCTTTTTTCAAACTTATACATGTATTCGTTGTTTCTGTTGATTTTGTAGAGCCCTTTTTCTTGGTTTGGGTGGTATATGTATTTGCCTTTTTTAGTTGAGATCACCTGCGTGTCAGGATTTAATTTGGGTGTGTTTTTTTCAGGAGCAAAACTTAAGTCCTCTTCAACATTTTGGTCTTCAAAATCATCGTCGTCCAAGCCGCTCTCTTCAATGTCCCCAGAAGAAAAGTTAAATTCATCTTCTTCGCCAAATTCAGTGAAGTCAGAGTCCTCTTGAGCAGACTTTTCAAAGGTATCAATATCAAATTTGAATTCTTTGTCTTTGTTAGCTAAAGCAACTGAAGATGTTAAAATTAAAAAGGTAAGGCTAACAATTTTCACCATTTAGATTTTACCTTTTGAAAAAGCTTTTACAAATCCTAAAGCCAAAAGAGCTAGACCCAAAAGATAGATGAGTGAAGCAAACCAAAAACCGTGGTGAACACTCAAAAATGCAAAGCCGTAAAAAGGGTAGAGACCTGCACGCACGAACTTTTTGCTAGAAGGGTTATGATAAATCCATTTAGCACCTATAGGGCCGTAATTGTTGTAGATGTTTGAAATGATTCTTCCAAAAGCGTTGGTCCAAAGGTATTTGGCTCTAAATTTTCTAAAAAGAGTCACCTGTGATGCTTGAGGTGAGCCATAGGTTGCAGAAGTTATAAAGCACGAGCTTTCTGTGATTAGGCCTGCGACCTCGCTCGGGGTGATTGAGTACTTCGCGCACTGTTCAGAAGCATTAGGAGAGCGGTCTCCATCAACGCAAAAGTTCGCGTCCATAATGTAAGAAACAAGTCCGCTTGAATCTACAGTTGCTCCTCTAAAAATATAAGGAGTGCCATTTTGTAAGCCATCAAATTGAGGATCTTTGAAAACAACAGTGGCCCCATTTGATTGGTTTATATTTATGTAATGATCTGAATAGTTACCTGCGTTGGCAGAAGGATGTGCGTTGAAATAACTTACACTGGAATAGTAGAGTCTAAGCCGTTCAACTTGGACATTGATATTTCTAGAAGGGCCTTGAAATGCGTCTTCAGCTTCGATAGAAGCGGAAGCGCCGCTTACAAGTTTATTTGTTTGAGGAAAGCCTTCCGGTGGGTTTAAGGTACCACCACTGTCGCCTGGAAAGACCGCAATATCGCAAAAACCATAAGCTTGGTTGCTGCAATCGAGTTGAGCTGTGCTGAATCCATCTTTAGGTTCGAAGGGTGGGCTGTAGAGATGAAAAGTTAAGGTCGCCGCAGAGGTTGTGTCATTAACGTTCGAATTGCTGTCAAAACCAAAAGTTATAATGAACGTTCCGCTCACCGGCACAGCTGGATCGCTCCCTTCAAGAACGCAGCGGTTGAAATCGTTGGTCACTTGCATGACGCCTTTAGTTCCATCTTCATTTATTATGAGTTCGCAAAGGCGCGACCATGTGAAAGAAACATTGCTTGTTTGGTTTGTGCCAGATCGAACAGCGCCAAGATCTCGAACATCTATTCTAATGTTGTTAGTTCCGCCGGTGCCAGTGGCTACTTGGGGTTTGATAAATGCAGAGGGTGCGCCATTAACCTCTTCTGTTTCAGTAAATTCAACCGTTATTCGGTGGGAGCCGTTTACTCTTCTTTCATGGCAACCATAAAAATCATCGTCTGGGGGGGAGAATTCACAGTTGCTATATGGAGCATTAAAGGGAGCAATTTGACTGTTGTTTGGAACACCCGCCATGACGCCCCAAACTTCAGTAGCTGGTTCACCGATGAGTTTTGATGCTCCGCTGATAACTCTAAGGTTTTGAACAGCTGCCTGTGCAGTTAAAGATGTAGATAGTATTAAAATAGCAAAGACGAGTTTCACCCTTTAATTGGAGCATATTACTTTAGTAGGGTCTAGTGATTCGTAGTTTAGACTGTCATTTTGAAACGTCTGAAATGCCTGCGAAAGGGCTTTTTTGAGGTCTCTTCGAGTCGGCGCAGTTTTGGAAGAAGAAGACCACAATCAAAAGTGGCGCAACACTGTAAACCTTTTTGATAACTGAGCGCATGAAAATGGGATCTCCTTAACTAAAGTCCTGTCGGTCGCTAGCTAAAAAGACTTTAGTCTGTTTTGACGGAATCAATCATTATATCAATTTGCGCATCAAAAAGAGACGCCAACACCATATGTTACCTGGCACCTAAGATTTTTTCAGCAATCTGAACCGCGTTGGTAGCAGCACCTTTTCTGATGTTGTCGGCGAGCACCCAAAACAGCCATCTATTTGGATTGTCGATGTCTTGCCTGATTCTTGAGACAAAAACTTCGTCTTTTCCTGAGACTTCAATTTGAGTGTCGTACCCTTCTGACTTTACGTTCAAACCCTCTTGGTCATTAAGGGCTTTCATAACTTCTTTTTTAGAAACGGGTTTTTCGAAAGTGACCCAAACAGATTCTGCGTGAGCATTTTCAACAGGAACTCTAACGGTTTGTGCACTTACTGAAGCTCCTGAAAGATCTAAAATTTTCTTAGTCTCTTTCATAATTTTTTGCTCTTCTGACGTGAAGCCTAAAGAGTCAAATCCGCCAATTTGTGGAATGCAGTTGAACGCAATATTTGTAGGAAAAGCAGAAGGTGGTGTGCTTTGATCAGCAGACTGATCTTTAAGCTCCTCAAGTGCTGCAGTCCCTGCGCCACTTACTGCTTGGTAGCTGGCAACAACAATGTCTTTGATGTTCCCAGCTTTTTTTAAAGCCCCAAGCATCACAACAAGTTGAATGGTAGAGCAGTTTGGATTTGCGTAAATTTTTTGTTCTTTAGTAATATCTGAACCGTTGATTTCAGGACAGACTAAAGGAACCTCGGGGTAGAGTCTAAAGGCACTCGAGTTGTCGATCACATATGTTCCAGCTGCTGCTAATTTAGGAGTCCAAACTTCGCTGATGTCCTCACCTGTGGCGATAAAAACGATGTCGAGATTTTTTATAGATTCGTCATTGAGTGTTTCGATTGTGTAGTCTTTGTTTTGGAACGAAAGTTTTTTGCCTTTACTTGCTTCGCTCGCAAAGGGTTTCAAGCTGGTTACAGGGAACTTTCTTTCAGTTAAAACTTTTAAAATTGTTTGTCCGACTAATCCGGTTGAACCTACTAAACCAACACGCATAAAATCTCCTCAGTAAAATAAAGACTATTCATTTTATTTAGATACTTTTCTTGATGTTTTTTTTCTAAAGAATTTTTTGTAAAAACCAACTATCAGACCTAAAAAAGCATAAGTTACAAAAAGCACGAAAAGAGTGATTTCAGGTCTCAAGGCGACAAAAGCCAAGATGCCTACACCCAAGACTAAGTACATAAATGGAAGGCGCTCTTTTAAGTCTACGTCTTTAAAAGAACGGTAAGGAAAATTGCTCACCATTGCGATTCCAGTGAGAACAGTGATGACTAAAATCGGGATAGAGTGGCGGGCATCAATGCCTTGATCATGAAAAGCGAGAACGGCACTGGCAACAATACCTGCTGCCATGGGTATAGGAAGCCCGAAAAAGAAGGAGCTGCTCTCAGCCTCAGTCTCAACTTCATCGTTGTCAGTCATAATGGTGTAGACGTTGAAGCGGGCTAACCTTAAAGCGCCACAGGCAGCATAGAAAAAACAAACCAGCCAACCTAAGCGGCCAAAAGGTTCAAGCGACCATAAAAAAAGTAAAATTGCAGGAGAGATTCCAAAACTGACTAAATCGCATAAAGAGTCGTACTGAGCGCCAAAGGGACTTTCGGTATTGGTGATTCTAGCAACGCGCCCGTCTAGCAAATCAAAAACTGCAGCCGCAACAATAGCGTAGGCAGCAAAAGTAAAGTCACCCCTAATGGCTCTGATGATTCCGAAAAAACCAAAAAACATATTCATGGTTGTGACTAGGTTGGGGAGCACATATATTTCTACGCCCAGGCGGTCAGTGTGAACGAGTCTTTTCTTTTTTCTTGTTTTTTGTTGCGAGTTTTCGGTGGACATGAATAAAAACCTTTTTATGCGCCTAAGACGTAATAGAGTCCCCATAAGCCAAAGCCTGCCAGGACGGGAAGTGTGAAGTTGTCATCTAAGTATTTAATTTCAATAAGTTCAGAAAGAGCTCCCCATAAGCCGGAGAGTGGGACGGCTAAAAAAATGCGGTGGTCAAAAAAATCATTAGCCATATAATAAATAACAGAAGCTAGTGAGCAGGCAATAAAAGCTGCAAGGCTTCCTTCAAGTGATTTAGAGCCAATTTTATTTTTACCATAAAGAATTCCAAAAATACTTGCGATGGGATCTCCAACACCTAAAAAAATCATGGCTAGAATTACAACATCTTTAGGAAAAAGAAGTGCGGCTAGTAAGCCGCCTGCAGCCATATAACTCATGCCAGAAATTTTGTCTTTTTCTCCCTCACGCATGCAAAAAGAAAATGTGTTTTGTACTGCATTGTTTAGCCAAGGAAGTTTAAGGCGGCCAAAATCAACCAGCCACACAAAACTTGTTGCCATAAAGCCAACATTGATAAGTTTGTCGTAAGGCAAAGTAATATAAAGCCATAAAAGAGCTGCAACACCACAAACATGCCAAACCTTTCTGGCAATATGGAGTTCATTTCTTTTTTGAAGTCGAAAAGCTGGTGCCATTAAAGCTCCTCAGCGAGCGTGTCTAAATTATGAGGCCAAACTTTTTGTTTCTTTTCTTTAGATATAAAACTAGCTTGAGCTCCACGGTGCGAACACTGAAGAAGCGTTTTTTCATCAATACCAATTGAATTTAAAAGTTCATATTCCTCAAGAGTGTTTTTGTTAAAAATACCAGGGTCGTCAGAACTGATGGTTACAAAAACGCCTGCATCTAAAAGTTTTTTAATAGGATGAGAGTCGATGTTTTTAACAGCGCCAGTTAAGATGTTGCTCGTTGGGCAGACTTCTAAAGGAATCTTATTATCCACAACAAATTTCAAAACCTCAGGATCTCTGTAGCATTGAATGCCGTGGCCAATGCGTTCTGCGTAAAGCTTGTGTACAGACTCTAAAATGTTTTTCTCAGAACCTTCTTCTAGAGCTTCACCTGCATGGATGGTGATGTTAAGGCCCGCAGCTTTTGCTTTTTCAAAACAAGGAGCGAATGGAGCAGGATCAAAACCAACTTCGTTGTCAGCTAGATCAACACCAACAAAGCTGTCTTTGTTTTGAATGATAAAATCAACAACCTTCAAGTTGTCTTCAACGGGCAAAATCCTTTGCAAGATTCCAATAAAGCCAACAGCCATTGGAAAGTCTTTTTCAGCACGCTTGGCACCTTTAACAAAAGCGTCATGAATAGCCTGAAAACTTAAGTGGTCGTGATTAAGAGCTACAAAGGTTGGGGCGTATCTAAGTTCAAGAATTCTGATTCCTTCGTTATAAGCATCTTCACATGCTTCGTAAGAAATGCGTTCTAGAATCTCAACATTGGCAAGTAGTTTTTGAGTGTCTAAAAATTTATGGAGAGCAGAGCCAAGGTCTGCCATAGGCTCCATGATTTTAAAGTGGTGCTCGAAGGCGCCTTCTTTTGAAAGATCAAAGCCAAATTCAGAGGCGATTTCTTTGATGGTTGAGTCTCGCAGGGAAAGCTCAAGATGTCTGTGAAGCTCTGCTTTTGGAATGTGTTTCATATGTTATCCTCTACAATTCTTTTGTTGTCTCTAATTGCTATCTCTAAAGCCGCGTTAACTAAAAAATGATTTGAAAATTTGAGTCAGTGATGACTAAGTTGTTCTTAGATATTGCGCGGTTTAAATTTAAACCGAAACTAGTACAGGAGTGCAAAATGATAAAGCCTTTAAGTATAAAAAATAAGCTGTCGAAACCTAATTTAAAAAAGCCCTCATTAAGTGTAGATTTTGCACCGTCGACGGGCGGAAATGAGCTTCAAGTAGCAGACCCGAGAGCCCTAAGAGCCTTAGTGGCACTGATGGACATGGAGGCCGTGCTTGGTGGCGCGGCTAGTCATTTTGGAGGGCCTTCTGCACTGGCTGAGATCAATGCCGTTTTATACGCAATAGCTTTTGAAAAAGGTGAAGACTGGTCAAAAAAATTTAATTTGATCAACGATGCGGGTCACTGTGAAAACGGTCTTTATGCACTCAAAGCGCTTTATGAATTTGGTGGATTGAAAATTGATGATCTCAAAAAATTTAGATCCATTGAAAGCGCCCTCACAGGTCATGGAGAGGTTCATGTTTATCCCGAAGGAGTGCAACTCTCTAACGGACCTCTAGGTTCAAGTGTAGGACAGGCGCAGGGTTTAGCATTGGGTGATAAACTCTCTGGTAAATCTACGACTACAGTGCTGACACTTTCTGACGGTGGAGCCATGGAGGGAGAGGCAAGAGAAGCGTTAGCCTCAATTCCAGGTTGGGCAGCTAAAGGTTATTTAAATCCTTTTGTTTTAATCATCAGTGACAACAACACAAAACTTTCACACCGCATTGATGAAGATTCCTTTTCAATGAAGCCAACTTTCGACAGTTTAGAAACTCTGGGTTGGAAAGTTTATAAAGATATAGACGGACATGACCTTGATGCTGTCCACACAGCTTTTGTTGCTGCGTTCAACTCGGGCTCTAAAATGCCAGTGGCTCTTCACTTTAAAACTGTAAAAGGAAAAGGCTTTAAGCAAACAGAAGATTCAAATTCTGGAGGCCATGGTTTTCCTCTTAAAACTCAAGAAGGTTTAAGAGACATGATCAATGAAATTTACAGCGGTGAACTTTTACCGCCTGTAATTGAAGCTTGGCTGACTGACCTTGAAGGCAGACTGGATCACATGCCAGATTATGCTGAAGCGCCTGCAGTGAAAGAGCTTCTTAAAAAAGAAAAAATTCAAGTGGGACTGGCTAAGGCCTTGATTGAGCTTAAAAAAGAAGGCTACCCGCTAGTTTCCGTATCAAGTGATCTTTACGGCTCTACAGGTCTTGCTGCTTTTAGAAAAGAATTTCCTGAATCCTCATTTGATGTCGGAATTGCTGAATCAAATATGGTCAGTGTAGGTGCAGGCTTGTCTAAAAAAGGTTTGATTCCTTTGGTGGACACCTTTGCACAGTTTGGCGTGACCAAGGGTGCGTTGCCGCTGACTATGGCAAGTCTTTCTGAAGCTCCAGTGCTTTGTTTTTTTTCGCACACGGGTTTTCAAGATGCAGCTGACGGGGCTTCGCACCAAGCACTAAGTTACTTTGCAATGGTCTCTTCTATTCCTAACGTGAATGTTGTTTCACTTTCTTGCTCAAGCGAGGCAAATAAAATTGTTAAAGATGTTGTTCAAGAGTTTAAAGAACTTGCTGATGCAGGGGAGACACCAAATTCAACAGTTTTCTTTTTGGGAAGAGAAAATTTTCCTGAATATTATGTTGAAGATGCTAAGTACTCTCTAAACCGTGAGACTCTTTTGTTTGATTCAGACAAACCAGAGGCCCTTATTTTGACAACCGGCTCTATGGTGCCACAGGCAGTTAAAGCATACGAAGAATTAAAAGAAGAAGGCAAACAGGTTTCAGTGGTAACTAAATCATTGATCAACTCTGGTTTCACAACAGATTTTAGAGATATGCTTGCTAAAGCAAATGGAAATTTAATAGTTGTAGAGGACCATCAAAAAGTTTCTGGATTTGCATCCTATGCACTTTCAAAAATTGTTGAGCAGTTTGGTTTAGACTCTGTTAAGTCATTTAAACAACTTGGTGTCGATGGTAAGTTTGGCAGAAGCGCTTACAAAGCAGATGAGCTTTATACGCTCAACCATATGGATGCTGAGGCGATTAAGAAGTTGGTTAAGGTTTAAACTTAGTTTTTTTCTGATTCGGCGTCTTTAATTTTTTCTTTTTTAACAGAATCAGTGACGTCGATTTCATCTTCGTCACCGCCATCTAGACCCTTCTTAAAGTTTTTAATAGACTCGCCAAGTGATTTTCCTAAACCGGGAAGTCTCTTGGGGCCAAATAAAATCAAGACAATAACAAGTACAACGCCTATTTCCATAGGGCCAAGTCCGAAAGCCATCGTGTATTCAGGAATATGTTGCGCATTTAATACTGAGCTCATAAAAGTCTCCTTGAGTCTTATTCTTCTTCATCGGTTTTCTCATCAGATTCCTCAAATTGCAAATCTTCGATAAAATCGGCATTTTCAAAAGCCTCTATCCATGCACCAAGGTCTGTACCACCCAAAACAGCATAAAAAATCAATCCAAGCGGGAAGGCTTTTTGGTTAAGTAATCCTGCGCGCTTTCTTTCACCTTTTCTGGAGAACTCTTCAAAATCTGTAAGTTTAGGCAGGACCCTAAAGGCTTGCTCAATGTGAATAAGCTCTGCGTTGAAAACACCTAATTCGTGTTTGCAAAAATTTTGAATTTTTTCACTTTTGATCCATTTGATCATGCGCTCAAAATCAATGTCTTCAGAGCTGGCTAAGGCTATAGACCAAATCAAAAGCCCAAAAAGCTGTGCTGGGTCTAAAGACCTGCGGTGTTCTTGATCTAGTCTTTCTAAATTTTTACAAAGGTGTGAGAGCTTTTCATTTGTATCAATGACCTCACTCATTTCTGGCAAAATCTTATTCATGATCTTTAAGTCATGAAGTTCTAAAAAAGTCGTGCCCGGTGATTTGAGTCTTAAGATTTTTAAAAACTCTTCTCTTCTTCTTGGTATAGGTGAGAACTTAAGTTCATCCGCATAGTCCACAAGACCCTTTCTAAGCTTAGGGTCTATTTGAAGGGAGAGTTTAGCGGCAAACCTAATAGCTCTTAAAATCCGGATAGGGTCTTCAGGTAAGCGTTCTTCAGGTTCGCCGATCAATTTAATCCAGCCGTCTCTAAGGTCTTGAAGTCCACCAGTGTGGTCGATGATTACTTTTTCGATAGGGTCATAAAAAAGAGCGTTGCATGTGTAGTCTCGGCGGCCAGCATCTTGCTTGGGGCTTCCAAAAATATTATCGCCATCGGGAAGAGTCTCGGCATCTTCACCTGGAAGAAGTCCTCTTCTAAAAGTAGAAACCTCGTACTGTTCTTCGCCTCTGCGCACCAACGCCAGTCGAAACCTTCGACCAATAAGAAAAGTGTTTTTAATAACTTTTTTAATCTGTCTTGGGCGAGCAGTGGTAGAGATGTCATAGTCTTTTGGAGAAAGGCCCATCAAAAGATCCCTTACGCAGCCGCCGACAAGGTATGTTGTGTAACCGGCTTCTTGCAAGGACTGAACAATCTTCAAAGCAGGTCCATCAATCAGTCTGTGGTTAATAGGGGTGAGCTGTAGATTTTTAATATCTGTAGCCGAAAAATTTGATTGAGAAATACTTATAACTCCTTAAACTTAAAAGCATATGCTAACTGAAAAAACTGACTATATTAAGTCCTTTTACACAAGACGTTTAGGCGTTGATGAGATTAAATCCAAGCCTAAGTTGGTTTTTTTACACGGACTGCTAGGAAACGGTCAAAACTGGATACCTACGGCACGTGCTTTAGAGGCTAAATTCGAAATTCTTTTGATGGATCAGCGAGGCCATGGCAAAACCAAAAAAGTAGAAGGGGGCTTTGCTCCCAATTTTTTTTCTGATGACTTGCTTATGGTGGTGAAGACATTGGAGTGGGGCAGGTTTTCCCTAGTAGGCCACTCATTGGGTGCTCGTGTTTCCTTTGATTTTGCCTCTAGACACCCCGGAATGATTGAAAAATTGGTCATCGAAGATATGGGCCCTCACAAAACAAGAGAGGCCTCTAGAAAAACAGAAACCATGATTAATTCTGTTCCCGCTCCTTTTAAAGGCAGGGACGAAGCTAGAGATTTTTTCCAAAACACCTTTAAAGGGCGTTACGGAAAACCTCTCTCTGATTATTTGTATAGCAATATTGAGAAAAAAAGTGAGGGCACTTACGATTGGCGCTTTTTTAAGCCTGGAGCAATGGAAGCACTTGAGATTGGTAGAACCAGGGACTTCTGGTCTGAGTATGAAGGCATTGAAGCAAAAACTCTTATCATAAGAGGTAAGGATTCAGAACATCTACCTGAAGATGTCTTTAATAATATGCTCAAAAGAAACTCAAATGCGTCAGGTTCCGTGATTTCTGGCGCAGGACACTGGGTACACTTTGACCAATTTAGTAGTTTCGTGAAACAAGTAGATGAATTCTTATCGAAGTAGGACAATAAATGAGCACGTTTGCAGATTATAAATTACACCCAAGAAGCACAGACTGTATTGAAAAACTTGGATACAAAGAGCCCTCAAAAATTCAGGAAAAAGCAATTCCCTTAATTCAATCGGGACAAGACGTAGCAGGTTTGGCGCAAACAGGAACTGGTAAGACCGCCGCGTTTTTACTTCCTGTGATTCAAAGACTTTACAAAACCCGTGAAGTTAAAGGTCATGAAAAACAACATGAAGATGTGAAAGCTTTCGAAAATTGGGGGCCAAGAAACACAGTTTTGATTTTAGTTCCAACTAGGGAATTGTCTGAGCAAGTTGCAGCAAATTTAAGAGAGCTTACACCAGAAGGCGATTTTACATGCGCCGCTATTTACGGTGGTGTTGCCTACGAAGAGCAAAAGAAAGCTTTAAAAGAAGGTGTTGATTTTGTAATCGCGACCCCTGGAAGACTGATTGATCTTTTTAAAGATAACTTTTTTGATCCGAAGCAAGTTAGATGTGTAATTTTTGATGAAGCAGACCGCATGTTTGATATGGGCTTTAAAGAAGACATGAAATTCTTATTGGACCGTATCCCGAGAGACCGCCAGTTTTTGGTTTTTTCTGCAACTCTAAATTTTGATGTTCTTACTGTGGCTTACGAATACGGTTCTGATCCAGTTGAGATTGAAATTGACCGTGAGCTGCCAAGAACCGAACAAGTTAAAGATGAAATTTTACATGTAGGCCACAACGAAAAACCTATGTTTTTACTCTCACTTTTAAAAACCAAAGAGTATGAGCAGGCCATCGTCTTTTCAAATTTTGTAAGAAACACTCCTAAGATCGAAAAATTCTTAAGAGACAACGGTCTTAAGGCGGCAGGCATTTCAAGCGCACTTTCTCAGTCTCAACGTATGGCTGTTATGACAAAATTTAAAGAAGGCGACATCAACATCTTAGTTGCAACAGATGTTGCTGCTCGCGGCTTGGACATTGAAAATGTAGACTTAGTTATAAACTATGAACTTCCAGATGATTCAGAAAACTATATTCACCGCATTGGTAGAACAGGAAGAGCGGGCCGAGAGGGAGTGGCTATTTCAGTTGTTTCTGAAAGAGATGTTGCTGCACTTAACCGCTTAGAGCTTTTTTTAAAATCTAAACTTATTATTGGTTGGTTAGAAGAAGAGCTTTTGATCAAGAACTTCAAAAGATTCCCATACACTTATGATCCAAGTTCAAGCCTTAAAGGTGTCCGCTCTAAAGGTGCAGATAAAGATGGCAGACGTGTTAAACCGGCTTACGATAAAAAGAAAGACCGCCCTAAAAAGTTTGATAAAAAATCTGAAAGCAACGCCGATAAAAAAACCGGACCTAAAAAAACGCATGCTAAAAAAGATGAGACTGTTCCAAAGCATGTGAAGTATAAAAAGGCTAAACCGTCTAAGAAAAGCAGCAGCGGTAGCAGTGGATATGCTCACTTAAAATCAAAACCAAGAGGCAATGCTAAGAAGGGTTTGATTCAAAAAATTATTGGACTGTTTACGGATTAGCTTTCCAGCTAAAAGAAGCTAAGCTTTCGCTACACATTTGAAACTCTTTGTTTGCCTCGTTTGAATGACAGGTCAAAACAAGGAGTTTTTTGTTTTTAATGCTCATATACTGTTTAAAAACTTTGCCTGATTTTTTATGAAGAGCTTCAATTTGATAGCCGTAAGTTTCATTGTTTAACTTTACGGGTTTGCTCGCAAGTATTTCAAAGCCGTAAGACTTGTAATCTCTTAGCCATGAGACAGCATTCTTTTTTAATGAAGGGTCGGGATTTTTGAAAGTTCTAAGTGTAAAAGAAGAGTCTTTAGACTTTGATTGCAAGGCTAAAGAGATTTCATTCTTATTTGCTATATTTATTTGTGTCCAATCTTTTGGAGTTTTTGTGATTTGATAGTCATCAGCAGTAAACTCATTTTTTTCTACTGAGGCCTGAGCGCTATAACCAGGTACAGCAACAGATAAAACAATAAAAAAGCAGATGGTTTTGATCACAACTAGATGCTTTCACAAAATGAGTCATGTTGCCAAATTTTTTCTATTAGTGATGACGGAGTGACACGTTTGAGCTCTGAAAGGCTTGTTTTTTCGGGCTTTGGTCTGGTTGGCAGTTTTGGTATCTTTTCAAACTGAACATAAATATTATGATGAGTAACCGTGTGCATGAAAGCAAATTTAGAGGGTTTCTTATCCACTTTTTGAAAATTTCCATAAGGAAGAAGGTTTCTTTTAAGAACGGGTGCCTTCATCTCTTTAGATGTTTGAATATAAAGTTCATTCTTATCTAATTTATTTTTATAAACAGTGTAGACCCAGTGTTCTTTAGCTCTTCTAGGTTTGGGCAGTGGTATTTCATTCTGCAGGCCATTCTTAAAGGTTCCGCATTTTTTTGTAAGTGGGCAAAGACCACACATGACTTTTTTTGGTGTGCAAACAGTTGATCCTAGGTCCATCAAGGCAGGATTGATTGTGGAGGATTTTTCATGCTGACAAAGTGAATCTGAAAATTCTTGGGTAGATTTGAAAAAATCTTTGGACCACCATTCCATTTTTTCACCAATAAGTCTGTTGTGAACCCTCAAAACATTGTCGTCTACCACTCCAACTGGTTCATCAAAGCATATGCTGCTAATGGCTCTCGATGTGTAAGGCCCAATGCCGGGCAACTGAATAAGTTCTTCAGCGGTTCTTGGAAATATTCCTTCGCAATCAGACTCAACAGCTTTAGCGGCCTTTAAAATATTTCTAGCTCTGGAGTAATATCCAAGGCCGGCCCAATGTTCGTTTACATCTTTTTGGCTGGCTTTGGCTAAAGCTTTCACGTTTGGCCACATCTTAGTGAAGCGCTTAAAATAACCCCTTACAACAGCTGTGGTCGTTTGCTGAAGCATGATCTCAGAGATCCACACAAGGTAGGGGTCTTTAGACTCACGCCAGGGCAGCTGCCGTTTATCAGCATCAAACCATGTTTTTAACAGTCGCGAAATTTCTTCCATATTTTTTTGATGTGAGGCGGTTTTCTTTGAGTCCATAATCATCTGTACTTTGACTCTTTTAGGGCCCTGTGTCACATAATTAGAATGTCCAATAGCAAATTTAGTCCCCTCAGTGGCCGTGTTATGCCTCGCTTTGGTGGCATCAAAACTTTTTTTAGACTTCCTCATGTCGCGCCTGAATCTAGTGAATTCAAAGATTTAGACATTGCACTTTTCGGTGTTCCCTTCGATGGGAGTGTTTCTTATAGGCCTGGTGCAAGATTTGCTCCTTCTAGGATTCGAGAGGTGTCCTCACTTGGACGAGGCTACCATCTCTCACGCGATTCATTTGTATTTGATGTCATGAACGTTGCAGATGCAGGCGACTGTTCCGTTGTGCCCATGTCTGTCGAAAAAACTTACGAATTGATTGAGGCCTTTACAGGTAATCTCATGAAACAAAATAAAAAGTTTATTTCTGCTGGTGGTGATCATTCAACAACACTTGCGCATTTAAGAGCAGTCTCGAAACATCTTGGCAAACCTGTTTCGATGATTCACTTTGATGCTCATCTAGATACATACCCCGCAGCTTGGGGTTGCGAGTATCATCACGGTGCTTTTGTTAGGCACGCAATAAACGAAGGTTTGGTTGATGGTGCAAGCTCTATACAAATTGGAATTAGAGGTCCTCTGGCGGGACGCGCTGATTTAGATTTTAACCACAAGCACAATTTAAAATACATCACAGTTGATGGTCTTAGAATGCAGGGGCTTCAAAAAACTTTAGACTCACTTCCCAAGTTTAGCGCTGACCAGCCGGTTTTTTTAAGTTTTGATATAGACTGTCTAGACCCAAGTTGTGCCCCGGGAACAGGAACTCCTGTACCCGGAGGCCTTACAACTTACGAAGTCCAAAAATTATTGCAGGCTCTCGAGGTTAAAAACTTAGTTGGCGCTGATATTGTTGAAGTTTCACCGCCTTATGATCAATCTGATATCACGTCCCTTGCAGCTATTGACGTGATGTTTGAAATTTTATGTCTCTATAGGTCTTGTCATGCAGCTAAGTGAGTTTAAAAAAAAACTGCACCATGAAAACTGGCCAACACCAGTTTTTTACGCGCCAGTGATTTTATACTATCTTTACAGTTCTATTAAACATCGAAAATTCAATTACTTTACTGCAGTAAATCCTGGTCTTGAAACAGGTGGTCTTTGTGGCTTTTCAAAATACAAATCATTTGGATTGGCTCCGGCATCTCTCGTTCCAATAACTGTCTTATTAGAGCAGAAGGAATTCACTAAAGAAGAGCTGGGCTTTAAAATCTCTAGAGCTCAACTCACATTCCCAATGATACTTAAGCCGGATCAGGGTGAAAGAGGTTTTCTAGTTTCAAAAGTAGAGAGCTTAAAAGAGATGGCTACACTGCTTAGAGGCAAGAGTTCAAAAATTAATTTTTTGCTTCAAGAGTATGTCGAAGGCCCGCTTGAATTAGGTGTTTTTCTTATTAAAAAGAATGGCGCCTGGGCAATCTCATCAATCACTTCAAAAAAATTTTTGAGTGTTGAGGGTGATGGAGCTTCTACTCTAAGAACTCTTATTGAAAAAGATGAGAAGGCTAAAAAGTTTTTTGATGCAAACACTTTTAGAAATCTAAACTTGGACACCGTTCCAGAAGCTGGTGACAGAGTTATCTTAGAGCCCATAGGCAATCATTGCAGGGGAACTGACTTTGTTGATGAGTGCAGCAGGATAGATGAGAGTATCGACAAAATTTTTAATTCTAAACTGCAGGACTTAAAAGGCGTCAGGTACTGCAGGTTAGATATACGTTCTAAATCTTGGGCTGCTGTAAAAATCGGCGAATTTAAAATCATGGAAATCAATGGTGTTTCAGCTGAGCCTGGACATATCTATGATCCAAGTGTTCCACTTAGCCAGGCCTACAAAGATTTGTTTCACCACTGGAGCGAAATGAGTTCAATCGCTGGTGAAGAGCTTAAAGGTGGTGATTCTTTTGAAGCACTCATGGACACGGTTCATTCAGTTAGGGGGCATTTAAAAAAGAAAAAGGAACTCCAAAAGATGCAAAATAAAATTGTTGATGTCCTGGCCTCTCCCAATCTAGATTTGGACATGACTGTCCAAGACATTTTGAATTCTTTTGACGCCCAGACTTTGATTGATAAATGCAGTACATTTGAAGAGAAGGATGGCTACAAAAGAGCTGTTCTTTACAAAGATAAAAACACTGAGATTATTTTTTGCCATTGGCCTGAAGGTGCAAAAACTCCAGTTCACAACCATCCGTTAGTAGACTGCAGTTTTAAGTGTGTAGGCGGAGAGATGATTGATGTAAGGTCTATGGGGCGTGATCGGTTGCTGATTAAGCAAAATGAAATTTCCCAAATTGACGACAGTCAAGGTGCTCATCAGATGGTGAATATGTCCGCAGACTGCGCTTATACGATTCACATTTATAAAAAAATAAAGTCTTAGGAGTTGGGATGAAAGATCTGTTCTCAAAAGTTATTGATATAGGGTTTGCACTTTCAGACAAAAAACTTTCTAACCCTAAAAGCTCTGAAGATTTGAAAAAATCTTTTGATTTGTCACTAGACAAGTCGGCCTGCGGCGGTGATTTAGAAAAACTCATTGAAGGTATTTTTGAAAACTCTGTAAACACTCAAAACCCTAGATTTTTAAATCAACTTTATGGTGGCGCTACTAAAGAGGCGTGGCTGGGGGAACTCCTCACTTCAATTCTAAACACGTCTATGGCAACTTATGAAATAGCTCCCTTGGCAACCTTAATGGAGAAAGAAGTTTTAAAAGCTATTAATAATGTGGTTGGTTTTGAAGACTTTAATGGAATTATGGCCCCGGGTGGAAGTTATGCCAATATGCTTGGTATAAACTGCGCGCGTTATGCACACTCAGCAGAATTAAAAATGAAGGGTTTAGAATCTAATAAGTACAGAGTTTATGTTTCTGAAGACGCTCATTACTCTTCTGAAAAAGCTTTGGGCTTAATGGGCTTAGGTATGAACTCATTGGTGAAGATTAAAACTGATGACAAAAAAAGAATGTCAATTCCAGCTCTCAAATTAGAAATCGAAAAATCTAATGTAGAGGGTCTAATTCCACTTTGTGTTGTTTCAACAGCGGCCACAACTGTTTGGGGTTCTTTTGACCCAATTGATGAAATTCAAAATCTTTGTAACGATGAGAATATTTGGCATCATGTTGATGCAGCATGGGGTGGCTTAGCCCTTTGGTCTGAGCAAAAAAAATCGCTTTTTAATGGTGTGGAAAGAGTGGATTCAATCACACTTGATTTTCACAAACTCATGGCATCAACGCTCACTAAAGGTTTGTTCTTAACTTCAAGGCCTGAAATTTTAAAAGGTGCTAATTCTGGCGGGGGAACTAAATATATATTCCACAATTCTGATGATGAGAGAGCATCAATGGACACAGGAACTTATGCTCTTCAATGTGGCAGAAGGGTCAACTCACTGCCTCTTTGGTTGCAGTGGAAGATGGGTGGAACTGATCAATTTAAAAATAAAGTCTCTGAGCTTTATGGTCTAGTAGATGAAGTGGTTAGCTCCGTTAAAAAAGATTCAGAATACAGACTTTTGTTAGAGCCTGAGTTTATGAACATTTGTTTTCAGGTGCTCCCTTCTAGTGATAAAGTTAACATAGGAGAATTCAACCGTAGAATGCGCGACAAACTTATGGAGCGTGGAAATTTTATGGTTAACTTTTCTAGCACACCTGAAGACGGTGCGTTTTTTAGATTGGTGCTCAGCCACTGGGGCGTGACAAGTGAAATTCTAAAAGAGTTTTTTGTCGAGCTTCAAGCTGTCAAAAGTGAGTTAGAGAATAAATAAAGCTAGAGTTTGAGAAATCGACCTGGCACTTTTTCCAGGAGTTTTTTTGAAAGCATTTCCAGAGTTACTACTCATAGAAAAAATCACGAGAAAGCTTGATAAGCTTGGTGTTGATTTTGAACGCTCTGTTCTTACAGAAGTTGAGTACAAAGGTTCAAAATATCCAATTCACGGATTTGTTATGGGCTCTAAGGATCCCAAGGCTCCTACAATAGGAATTTTTGGTGGAGTTCACGGTTTAGAAAAAATTGGAACCCACATTATTTTAAACTATATGCGTTCTCTTGCTTACCGTGGAACGGTGAATTCATTTTTTAGAGAAACTCTTCAAAGTATGAGGTTTGTGAGCATTCCAATGCTTAATCCCGTTGGTGTTAGATTCAACAAACGCGGCAACGGCAACGGCGTGGACCTGATGAGAAATTCACCAACAGTTGCTACAGGCAAAACAATACCGATAGGTTCAGGGCACAGAATCTCTCCTAAGATTTGGTACTATCAAGGCAAAGAAGGCGTTTTAGAACAAGAGTCTAAAGCGCTTATTGATTTTGTCTCGGAGCATATGTTTGCGTCAGAATTTTCAATGGCTCTGGATGTGCACTCTGGATTTGGATCAAGAGATAGACTTTGGTATCCATACTCTAAAGTGAGAAATGCTTTTCCCTTAGAGGGCGAGGCTACAAACTTCAAGAGGGCCATGAAGCTCACCAACCCATTTCACACTTACCAAGTTGAAGCACAGGGTGACTCATATCTTATTCACGGTGACCTGTGGGATCATTTGTTTGATATGCAGTATGAAAACCCTGAGCACACAGGCATGTTCATGCCATGGACATTGGAGATGGGCAGCTGGTCATGGGTTAAAAAAAATCCATTTCAACTTTTTGCAGCCAATGGACTTTTTCATCCTATAAAGCCTCACAGAATCAAACGCACCATGAGGCGTCACTGGTGGCTTTTGGATTTCTATGTGAACTTTGTAGCGAATCATGGAAAGTTTTGAGGTTCCATCAGGTGCCAGGTAACATATGGTGTGGGATGAAAGTCTAGTTATCACTACTTTTTAAGAATACACCTGCTAAAGTCTTGCCGTCCGCAATACCATTAAAGACGGGGGTTCCATGAGATTGTTAACTGTGGTTTTATTTTGTCTGTACTCTTTCAGTGCATTTGCAGCGGGTGGTTTGAGTTCATATTTTTTGAGCCCTCGAACAAACGAAATTCCAAAATCTGTTTTCACTAAATCCAATTTTTTTGTTGGCCACAGTTTGTCACAAACTAGCTACACGCTCCCCAAGGGTAAGTGGATGGTAGGGACTTTTGCTCTTGGCTATGGAATTAGCAACAATATAACTCTCGGAACCAGTCCTTGGCTTTTGACCCTCTACAATATGCCAAATGTTTTATTAAGAACAAAAAAAGAAATTTCGACATCTTCAGCTATTGGTTTGCACATTGGCTATATGAAAACAGCTGAATACTTAAGAAACGAGTATGAAATGGAACTCCTGTATGGAAACCTAATATATTCGTTTGTGGTCAATAAAAACATAAGAACGCATTTTCAAGCAAACCTCATGAATTTTATTAGCGAGTCTAGACCTTTTTCGATTCGAGTCAGTCGTCCTACGCTTACCAGTCAAATTTCTTTATCAAACATAAGTGAGGTGGCGGTGTATAAAAAGGGAAGTCACGAGTTCGGTTTTGGAGCAGAGGTGGGCTACCTTGGTGTGAATGAGTCGAGGCCTTATATGCATGGAGGCTTTTCAATTTACAGAAAAACTAAAAATTTATTTTTACAAGCAGGTTTATCTTTGTCTGCCTCAAACAATGTGGGTGTTTCAGATTTTTCCTATGTTGGACAAGGAAATTTGCCTCCAGGAGGAGAGTTCAGAGAGATTCTGACCCACCCAGAAATTCAGGTGCAGTACTACTTTTAACCATTGGGTGCCAGGTAACATATGATGAAGTTCTGAAGCTGCTCAATATAAAAGCACAGGCTTCATAATCGCATAAAAAAGCTTCTTAAAAAAACACTATTTATATTGTTTACAAGTGTAGGTAAGGCTGTAGTCTTAATCACGATAATAAATCGTTAACTTAAACAATAGGATTATATAATATGGTTTTAAAATTAAATGCTCTTTTATTTTTATTCGCGGCAGCTTTTGCCTCTCCAGCAACTGCTGCAAATGATTCGACATTAAACCCGACATTGAACCCAACATTAAATGGAGTTTTCATCGATGCTGCAGACGGGAATAGATTTTTTACACGCGTTGGGGGAATAGCCCATGATCAATTGGTTTATGACAACTTAACTCCAGGTGGAGAGTATTCACTTGAAAGCAGGCTTGTAGTCGTAGGCTCTGGAGAGAAAAGCGATGTTGTTGTGACAAACTTCACTGCCGGAGCTCAGTCAGGTAATGTTACAGTAGTTTTCCCTATTGCTGCAAATAAGACTGACTTCAACATCGATTACGTTAGTGATCATGTTCTCTTCCAAATTGTAAATGGAGTTAAAACAGAGATTTTAATATTTAACGGAGACCATCAAGACCCTAAGCGAACGATTCAAGTTCACTCTATACAGAGAATCAAAATAACCTCAGTTGCAGATGCTCACGATGCTGATTTAAAATTAGATGGAGACGGCGGCGAAATCATCGTTAAGCTTAGATATGAAAATCTAGTCGAAGCCTATCGCTATACAATTTGGGGACAGCTTTTGACTCCAAGTGGACAAGCCGTTGGTATATTTGCTTCAATCCCAGAGTATGCTCCGATCAGAAAGGCTGGACCACTAATGCTTATTTTTAGTGTTCCTAAAGGCTTTGAAGGTCTCAGCCTTACTCCAAGTGTAGGTATCTACCACTATTCACGCGTGACGATCTCACAAAATGGTGTTTTAAATTGGAAGGAGAACGCTCCGAATCCAGTTATGATTGCATCAGAAACAAATTTGAACAACCGCAATAAAACAGTTGAAATAGGCGTCCCTTTTGGTGGAACAACTGAAGTTAGCATTCCTTTTAGACAAGACCATCTGAATTAAGAATCTCTAATCTTTTATTTTCTAAATGATGATTCGCCTGCTCTAGCGGCGAATCATCTTAGTGTTTCATAAACTGGCCTACTTAATTTCTGATGGAACCAGTATTTCCTTTGATATCTTACATACCTAGTCTTAGCAGTTGCGAGTGCCTCATTATAAACTCTTAATATTTTAAAGATTACAGGAGCTTAGTTAGGCTTATCCGCAATTAAGTGTGCCAGTTTTAGATCTTCAAAAGACCTAATTGAGTGTGATCTAAAATATTTATTGAGTTAACCAAATTCGGACCTTGTCAGGCACAGTGTGGAGCCCTCAGGTGTTTTTGATATTGCAGCTGTAACAAAAGGAGACAAATTTGTTCGATTCATTAAAATATGCTAAAATCCTTGAGGAGTCTGGCGTACCTAGAGATCAGGCTGAAACTCATATACGAGTTTTGAATGATCTGATGGAGGGTGAAGTGGTGGCAACAAAGCAAGATTTGGAGATTCTTAAAAGCAATCTAGACTTAAGTATTTCATCACAGGGAACTGAGTTGAGGTCTGAGATAAGCAATCTGGGAGCAGAGTTAAGATCCGAGATAAGCAGTCTTGCTGCTCAATTGAGATCTGAAATAGGAACTCTTGCGGCTGAACTAAGATCCGAAATGAATAACCAAGAGCACCGAATAGTTTATAAACTTGGTGGCCTGATGGTGGCGATCTCAACTTTAACTCTTACAGTTACAAAATTAATTGGTTAGTTGAATGAAGTCTCAAGGTATCACAACAAAAAAGAACGATAGTGACTTAGGCTCTTCAGACTTCAGCAAGCAAATGCGAAAGATGGAGAACCGCATAGTCGGCAAATTGGGTGTTTTGATGGTTGTTTGTATAGTGATATTTATGGTGCTTGTGAATCACTAGAGAAGCTGAACCCCACGCCAAATCAACAAAGCCCCAATCATCAAAATTAAGACTTTAGAATAACGTCTAAAATTTTGCTCGCTCAATTTATCTAAAATAATTTTCCCAATGCGCGTTCCGATAAAAGCAGTGACGGCAACTCCTGGATAAATCCACCATTTTAAATCAGCGCTTAGACTGCTGCCCACCACTGAAATTGATAGGTAGTAAATCAGCTTAGTAAAGTGACCTAAGCTTTGAGTCATTGCTTTAGAGGCAATCACTTTGTGTTTGTCTAAACTGCTGTTCACATAAAAAACATCAAGCACTCCGCCTGAAGCACCAGCTAAAATTTGAGCGACAGTGACTATGGCCCCACAAATAAAAGCTCGGTATTTTTTTAAGATGTCTAAGCGATCTGCAACGAGTGGAATAAAGCTGATAAATGTAAATGAACCTAAGGCAATCAACAGTAGCGATTTTGAAGGCACAAATGCAAAGTAGCGCAGGATTGTAAAAACAATTAGAGCTCCAAAAAAGTAAGGCTTTAGAATTTTCCACTGTATGTGATCACGGTGAAGATAAGCTCTAAAACCATTAGATGAAAGCTGGGTCACTCCATGCAAAACCATAGCGGCTTGCACGGGTAAGAGCAGGGTGTAGAGACCCATCAAAATGAGGCCGCCCCCCATACCAATGATTCCAGAAAGAATACTGGTTAGTAAAACGCCTATGATTATTTGAACTTCTAATATCATTGATTGAAAGCTTTTTGTTCTAGCCTTTTAAAAGACTAGTTGTCGTTTCTTGCAAATTTTTAACTTCATCAATAGTGCCTTGAGCAAAGTCAGGTCTTCCACCACCTTTACCACCAAGTTTTGAGATCAGCTCTTTTAAAAAGGCTCCAGCGTTGAATTTGTCTAATGATTTGGTTTTTGAAACTAGGACGGGATAGCCTTTATCAGTTTTTTGACCTGCAAAAACACAGACACCACTGTTCTGCATTTTGTCTCTAGCATGGTCGGCTGCGTCTCTTAAGTCGTCTCTTTCTAGATCTTCTAAATGTGAAACTGAAACTTCAATTTTACCATATTTAGATTCGATCTCTTTAGACTCAGAAGCAGTTTGACTGGCTCCTGATTTAAGTTTTTTCTTTAAAGATTTATTTTCATCGTTTAGCTTTTGAATCTGCTTGATCACATCATCGCTGGTTGCGTTGCCACTCATGTTTAGATGTGAAGCTACGTTTTCAAACTGTTTGGCCTTGTTGTTTAAAAAATCAAAAGCGTTATTCGCAGTTACAGCCTCAATTCTTCTTACGCCAGAACTCACACCGGTTTCGGCTTTGATTTTAAAAGCGCCTATCTCACTGGTGTTGGAAACGTGTGTTCCACCGCAAAGTTCTTTTGAAAAAGCCCCCATGCTTAAAACGCGCACTTCATCAGCGTACTTTTCACCGAAGAGAGCGTGGGCGCCAGCTTCTCTCGCCTCGTCAATGTTCATAAGGTCTGTTGTGACTGCACTGCTTTTTTTAATTTCAAGGTTTACGAGCTCTTCAACTTTTTGCAGGTCTTTTTTAGAAACGGGTCCTTTGTGTGAAAAATCAAACCGCAGCTTATCAGCATCAACAAGTGATCCAGCTTGCTGAACACCGCTTCCGCATACTTTGATAAGAGCTGCGTGAAGAAGGTGAGTTGCAGAATGATTTTTTTCAGTCATGCTCCTGTTGGCTTTGTTAACAAAAAGTTCAATTTTATCACCAACTTTAAGTTCGCCTTTGTGCATTTTACACTGGTGAACGACAAGGTGATCTAATTTTTTAACGTCTAAAACTTCAGCCATGGCAGACTCAGTTTTGATCATTCCTTTATCGCCAGCCTGCCCGCCGCTTTCGGCGTAAAAAGGACTCTTCTCGGCTATAAGATAAAATTCACCGTCCTTGATGGTTTCGATTTTTTTATTTGATTTATGAAGTTCGAGGATTTTAGTTTTTTCTGAAAGACTTTCATAGCCAGTGAAATCAGTTTCTTTAAGTGTTTCGAGTGAGGCTTTAACAGAGTCCGGCAGCTCGAACTGAATTGAGTTTTTCTTGCTGCCAGCTTTTGCAGTTTGTTTAGCTTCGTCAAGTTTTTGTTCAAAACCTTGTTCATCCAAACCGAAACCATTTTCAGTTAAAATGATTTTTGTTAGGTCCACGGGAAAGCCGAATGTGTCATAGAGTTTAAAGGCGGCTTTACCAGAAAGACTTTTGCCTTTGCCAAGTTTAGCCATTTCTTTTGTCAAAAGCGCTTCGCCTTTGTCTAGGGTTTCTAAAAATTTTGACTCTTCATCCGTTATGTTGCTTAAGATCACTTCAGCTCTTTGACTGAGTTCTGGAAAGTGAGTGCTCATCATATCGATCACCTGTTTACAAAGTTTAGGCATGATCGGATTTCCGGGGCTGAGTTTGTGATTAAACCTAACGGCACGTCTTAGAATGCGTCTAAGCACGTAGCCCCTGCCATCGTTACTAGGAAGGACGCCATCTGCGATTAAGAAAGACAAAGCGCGTGAGTGGTCGGCTAAAACTCTAAGAGCAGATTTTTCATATGCTTTTCTTGGGTCATTGATGTCGTAATCTGTTTTTAAAAGGGAAGCTGCGTTTTCAATGATAGGCATAAAAAGGTCAGTTTCGTAGTTGCTGGTTTTGCCCTGCATAACCATTGATATGCGCTCTAGACCCATACCTGTATCAATTGATGGATTAGGAAGAGCAGTCTTTCCATGTTCATCTTCAAAAAATTGCATGAAAACTAAATTCCAAATTTCGATAAAGCGGTCTCCGTCACCACCAACAACATCTTCTTTGGATGTTCCCATCTCTGGTCCGAAGTCATAAAAAATTTCTGAACACGGTCCGCAGGGGCCTACGTCTCCCATTCTCCAAAAATTGTCTTTTTCACCGAAGGTAGAAAAGTGCTTTGGCTTGATTCCCATCTTATCAAGCCAGAGTTTTTTGGTTTCGGTGTCTGTGTGAAAAGCGGTCACGTGAAGTTTTGATTTGTCTAAGCCGAGCTCTTTAGTTAAATACTCCCACGCAAATATGATGGCTTCCTCTTTGAAGTAGTCACCAAAAGAAAAGTTGCCCAGCATTTCAAAAAAAGTGTGGTGTCTTGCAGTAAAGCCAACATTGTCTAGATCATTGTGTTTTCCACCGGCTCGTACACATTTTTGAGATGTGGTGGCTCTTGGTGTTTTTGGTTTTTCAGTACCAAGAAAAACATTTTTAAATTGGTTCATCCCGGCATTGTTGAACATGATGGTGGGGTCGTTGTGTGGAATAAGCGATGACGAAGGTAAAATAGCGTGACCATTTTTTTTGAAGTATTCTAAAAAAGAGGATCTTATGTCTGTGCTCTGCATTTTTCGGTTCCTTCTATCTATCCTTACTTTATCTCTTCATCCTTTAGATTTTGAGCTGCAGCTTTGAATTCGCTGTAGCCAAAACCTTTGCTTGCTAGATTTGACCCCGCCCGCTGGTGATTTTCACTGTTTATAGTGCCAAATTTTTTGCGCAATTGATAGGTGGCCTTTTCAATTTCACGTCTCTGGTCATAATCCGGACTAGGAAGACCTTTCTCGTCTAAATACTGTGTGATCCAAGCGTGGCTTTTATTTTTTTTGTCCCATTCGGTATAAACTTTCTCAGAGAGTTCTTCAGGGCTTTCTAGCCATTTACGCTCTCTTGCTAAGGCTATGGCTTCAAGAGCAAGACCCCGGTCGAATCCTTTTTTTAAGAGTTTCTCTAAAAGTTCTTTTTCTGAGTGTGGTCGCCTGGACAAATAGTCTTGAACCCAAGTAATAGCAGCCTTGTCCTTTTTGTTTTCAGCTGAGTTTTCCATGTCGTCCATAGGGCTCTGGTCCTTTACAGAAAGCTTGAGTTCGTTCACATTTAAAGCATGCAAAACAAAATTTGGCCAGAAGGCGTAGCAACAATGTTTGGAGTGGGTAAATGGGGCAAAGCTCCGGGCACTATGGGGAGCTTAGTGGCTTTACCGGTGATCTTTGGCTTCAGTTTTTTGAATCCTTTTGTTTATATGGTCCTGTCTGTAGTTCTGATAGTTCTTTCTATTGTCGCTGCTGATCAGTACGGAGAAGGCAAAGACCTAAAAGAGATTGTTGCAGATGAGTTTGTAGGGCTGATGATAGCTCTTTTTTTAGTGCCTCACGACTGGATTTTATGGATTTTAGGCTTTGTGCTTTTTAGATTTTTTGATATTTTAAAACCCTTTCCTATTTCTTATTTAGACAAAAATATAAAAGGTGGATTTGGCGTTGTCTTAGATGATTTAGTGGCTGGGCTCGCAGCCAATGCGCTAATACATTTTGTTTGGATTCCACACATTGCGCCGCAGTTGCACCAACGGCTGAGTTTTCTATGAAGCACGCTTGTTTTAAGCTTTTAAAAAAACATGGGAAGACTCTTTCTTTTGTAGAGAGCTGCACGGGCGGAGGGCTGAGCAAAGATTTTGTTTTGATTTCCGGAGCATCTGATGTTTTGCGTGGCAGTTTGGTTGCCTATCAGGACTTCACAAAAGAAAACATGCTGGGCGTTGATGTTAATTTAATTAAACAATTCACATCTGTGAGCTCGGAATGTGCTGATGAAATGTCCAAAAAAGGAGCTGATTTTTTCAGGTCTGACTTTTGTTTGTCCACAACGGGTTGGGCGGGACCTGGTGGAGGCACGGATGCTGATCCAGTGGGCACAGTTTATTTTGCGGCATGTGGCCAAGGCGCTGAAAGTCTTGAAAGGCGGACATTTAGCGAGTGTAATAATAGGAGTTCAGTGATGGATAGTGCGGTTGCTCATGCATGGAAAGTTCTTCATGATTTTCTCGTAAGCGCACTTGAAAAAAAGGACATTTAACAAACAACTTAACAACATAGAGAGGTCTTTATGAAACAGACAACAGACGCAGGAAGAACAAAGTCACTAGACTTAGCATTAGCAAATATCGAAAAACAATTCGGTAAAGGTTCAGTGATGAAAATGGGAGACGGAACAAGTCTTTCAGACGGAATCGATTTTATTTCAACGGGTGCTTTAAGCCTTGATATAGGTTTAGGAACGGGTGGACTTCCAAAGGGAAGAATTGTTGAAATTTACGGTCCAGAATCTTCAGGTAAAACAACTTTAGCACTTTCAACAATTGCTCAAGCTCAAAAAACGGGTCAAACAGTGGCGTTTATCGATGCAGAGCACGCTTTAGACATCAATTACGCCTCAAAACTTGGTTGTAAAATTGATGACATGTTGGTTTCTCAGCCAGACACTGGTGAGCAGGCTTTAGAAATCACAGAAACTCTAGTGAGATCAGGCGCTGTAGACGTTATTGTTATCGATTCAGTTGCTGCTTTGACTCCACGAGCTGAGATCGAAGGCGACATGGGCGACAGTCACATGGGCTTACAAGCTCGTTTGATGTCTCAAGCTTTGAGAAAACTCGCAGCTATCATCAACAGATCAAACACCATGGTGATCTTCATCAACCAAATCAGAATGAAAATTGGTGTGATGTTCGGTAATCCTGAAACGACTACTGGTGGTAACGCCCTTAAATTTTACGCTTCAGTTAGACTTGATGTAAGAAGAATTGGCGCAATCAAAAACGGTGATGAAATTGTTGGTAATAAAACAGCTGTAAAAGTTGTGAAGAACAAATTGGCTCCTCCGTTTGCAAGAGTTGAATTTGATCTTATGTACGGCGAAGGAATTTCAGTTGAAGGTGACATCATTGAGCTTGCTGTTAAAAAAGACATCGTTGATAAAGCCGGTGCTTGGTACTCTTATCAAGGCGCAAAGCTGGGTCAGGGTAAAGAGGCGGCTAAAGCGCTTTTAAAAGAAGACACAAAACTTAAAGAAGAAATTGCCCACAAGGTTAGAGTCGCTTACGGAATCGTAAAAGAAGACGAAAAGAAAGCTGTCGCGGCATCTACGACTAAAGAAGAGGAAGCTCCTGCTTCAGAGCAAAAAACAACGAAAAAAGCTGCAAAAAAAGTAAAAGCTGCTAACGCTTAAGTCATGACAAAACATATTTTAACAATTCTAATCTCAGCCACATTCATTACAGGATGTGGCATGTTCTCAAAAAAAAAAGACTATGACTACGAGGTTGCCAACACCGGCAGAAAGCAAAAGAAAACAAAGGCCCATTTGGTGGCGTTGAAATCTGGAGCTTATGCTACACCTTGTATCAACCTTCCTTTCATCGATAAGCATTACCCTGAAGATTTAGGTGAAGTGATTAGAATTTACAGCCCAAAAGTAGATCCTGTTGGCGCCTATAAAATTTCACGTAAAATTGTGCTTGAAGAAAAAAAAGCATCAACTCATGTGATCGATACAAAGTCTGTGAAGCTCTGTAAGGTCGGTGGTGAAATGGGTTTTTTATTTAAGGCTGTTGCCGTAAGAAGGTAAGTCTACAACGCATAATTATTTTAATCTTAACGGTGCTTACTGTTTAAAATGCCAGAATTTATTTCTGGCATTTTCTATTTTACTGGCATCTTTAAATGTCGATAGCTCCGCTGCCATGGTACTCCTGGGGGGCAATGTAGAGAGCGCGCTCTTGAGCTTTGTACCTTGCTTTAGGAAAGCGCTCTCGTATTACAAATGATTTATCAATAGACGAAGGCTCGAATGAAGCAGGATTGAAGGTGTATTTACCACCAGTTGATGGCATGACTAAAATACGGCGCCCACTCCTTGCTACGGTTGCGACTCCTTTAGTAGTGGTGACTTGAAGTGAGTTTCCTTTGATACAAACTTGTTTGATTCTAGCATTTCCTTTGATCGAATTTAAAGTGGATCTTTGGTAGTTGTTGAACACTAAGTTTAATTGAGCTCCAAAAGTTTTCCACTGAGCCTTGTTGAGGAAGAAGTCTTGAAGCTGAGCTTTTGAAGGCTTATTACAAGCGAATGCTGTTGTTGCAAAGCAAGAAATTATTAAGATTGAGAATGTTCTTTTGAGCATAAATCCCCCCGGCTATAAGGATGTAAGAGCAAGCCCTGTGCCGGCTGAGACTGTCTACAGTTTGATTTGGTGCCTGAAAGCGAATAGATTTTTTACAGAGCTGCGCTATTGTCGATAATATTAACAGTGTCAATTTGAAACAGTGGACTGCTTAAAATCTAAAATGAATTTAAGTTTTATTTTTTGAAGCTTAAAAGCTAAGCTCTTATTTGCGTAATTAAAAAACAAAGCCCGACTTTTTAATTCACTTAAGTCGAGTTTTTCGTGTTCAATTCTTTGACTCTTAAATTGTTAATTTTATAAAATAAATTTGTTAAGAAAAACAAACTATAAGGAGAAACTATGAAAAAGTTTTTAGTTACAATTGCGGTATTAGGTTTTGGTTTCAGTGCACAGGCTGCTGGTGATCATATGTATGAAATTCAAATCAACGGTGGGTTCTTAGGAACTTCAGGTCAGATTGAAATGAACGATGAAGACTGGAACGGCGGAGCTGCTGGTGCTGACAACACACCTTGGTCTGTTGGCGCAGAAGTTTACAAAACTATGGGCGAGAAATTGCAAATTGGTGGTGGTTTAAGAGTTTCTGATAACGATAATGGTGGAGACACTATCTTTACTCTTGCAGCTTTAAGCCGTTACAACTTCGATTCCGACTTTCACAACTCTATGTTTGCTGGATTAGGTTTCTCATACACTGATCTAGGGCCTGGAGATTCAATGGCTCTTCACCTTCAGTTTGGTAAGAGATACTCACTTTCTGAGAACATCACTTACACTCCAAACCTAGAGATCACTACTAGAGTTGCTGGTGATGCTGATGAAGGAATGCAGATTGCAATCAACCTTCTTTCTTTCTCTGGCTTTATGTAAGCTTTAGAGGAACTAAAGAAAAAAGATTCAGTTTGAATCATTTGAAAAGGAAGTCTTCGGACTTCCTTTTTTTGTTTAAGAACCTAAACAATATAACAAAAGTTCTAAGGTTCAATTTCAGTTTTAAAAGTTCTAATTAACATTCTTACGAAATTAAAATAATAAAATTAAAATAAATAGTCAGGAGACAAAATATGAAAGAAATTCTTGCAGTAACTGTGCTCACTCTTTTTTCAAGTATGGGCTTCGCTCACAGTTCTGAAATGTTTTACCAGCCTTTAGATGGCCAAACATTGGTCGAAGGTAACTTGGTGTATAGAGCTTTAAACTATGAAGTGGCTCCGCTACCATTGCTGCCAGTGCAAGTGCCAGATTTAGAGTTTAGTGATTTGGCATTCGACCTTAAAGTAGAGCACGGTTTTACAGCTGTATACAGCGGCTACGTTGGTCTTTCCTTTGGTGATGGAAAGTTTGAACAAAACGGAACAGAAACCGACTTTGGCGGAATAGGTATGTTGCACCTAGGTGGTCAGTATCAACGTCACGATGATGAAATTGGTCGTTTTCTAGGAACACTTGATTTGGGTATTGGTTTAGAGGACGCGGATGGAGAAAACAGAGTAGCCGGTCAGTTCGTATTGACCTTAGGCTTAGGCTACGAAAAACATATGGATGCTAACCTCTACGGTGCTCACATCTCTTACGGTGTTTTAGCAACTGACTTTAAAAATGACGGCGGAGCAGACACTGATGCAGATGGAAACCTGAATTTGAAGCTTTATTATGAGCGTTCCGTAGGTGAGAGCTCTATGGGCCCGATGATTTTTGCAGGTAAGCTTGCCTATGAACGAGTAGGCTTCAATTATTGGCAGGGGTCATATGCTTCAGACACAGATTTTGCTGTAGTCGTTGCAGGCCTATACACTAGAATTCCAATGAGTGAGAGGTTTCATCTCTTGGGTGGTTTAGACTACAGAATGTCTGTTGATGAGCCGGCATTATTTTCAGGCGAGTCAGGTTTTGATGTGCGCATTGGTGGTCGAATGATTTTCTAGTTTAATCATTAGAAATTAATTTGATTACTATTTGATAAATAGAGGAGCCTTATGTTCCTTTATTTGTATCTAAAACAACACATTTGAAAACACACAACAAAGTCAGTTTTTGTTTTAAAAAGATAAAATTTATTCATAAACAAAAATCAATTCTATAAGGAGAATTTATGAATTTTTTTATTTTATCGGTGTGCGCTCTTGGGTTCTCAACCACTTCTTACGCAACAGACTTTGAAGTTCAAATTAACGGGAGCATCGGATCAGCAGGGGGGTCATTTTCAAGTGGAACAGACGCTTCAGTTGGAGTGGTGGACAATGGTGTAAGTGAAGACACGAGCTGGAATTTAGGGGCTGATATATTCACGCCTTTAACAGCAAGAATGCAGATAGGTGGAACCTTTCAACTTGAAGATTCTGGCGTTGCCAACACTAAGACGGCTTTTCAACTTGGAGGCCAGGCAAGGTACAACTTTCACACAGACACAATGAATGCCCCTTTTGTAGACTTAGGCCTTTCATATATTGATATAGGAACACTCGATTGGGTTTCTCTAAATGTAGGCTTTGGCAAAAGATTTGCAATCACAGAGAGTATTGCTTGGACTCCAAACATTCAGTACAGCACACCGGTAACAGGTGATAGAGACGAAGGTTACAGCCTTATCTTTAACCTAGTTTCATTTTCTGGTTTTTTACAAATTGGTGCTTAATTTTTTACAGTATAATTAATGTTAACTAAATAAAAAAATGGAGTTTGGAAACAAGCTCCATTTTGTTTTTGTCATCAACAAAAAACGTAAGCCTTTTAGGGGTTTCCAAAAAGCGTTTGATCTTAACGCCGCCAAGAGACTGTGCCACCTTGTCTAATAGTTCTTTGTCTTGTTGGCTGCTAAAGAGAAGACTTACAGCGCAAAGAGAATCGTCCAAAATTTTAACAGCGTCACTTTTTAAAAATTTTTTTATCTTGTCTTTAGAAACATGAATCAAAAATCTTGAGTCGTCATCATTGTAAGTTGAGGCCAAAACTACAAAGGATGTTTCGCTAAAATATTCGTTAAGATACTTTAATGCCGCGGGTATTTCTCTTTTTTCTACTTTAACTGCTAAAATAAAATCTAAGCATGTGACTGCTGAACAGTTTCCTGAAAAAGAATTTGAAACACTTGTGCAAACTTTAAAGCTTTCATCAGAGTAAAATTCGATAGGCACGTTTTTTTGCTTAGCAAAGTCGGCAGCTTTATCATGCAAAATTTTACCACCCCAAGAGCTTAGGGACTGCATAAAGTTGTAATCAAGATGCTCAATTGGTTTTGCAAAGCTGTAAACCGAAGGATCGCAAGTGTGGACGTAACCGACTGTTTTATAAAGTTCGGCGCTGCAGTTGTAATGGTCTGCAAAAGCACAGGCGGTAAGGTCAGAGCCGCCCCGGCCTAATGTTGTGACATCTTTAGTTTTAGGGTCAACTCCCTGAAAACCGGCAATGACAGGGATGATCTCATTTTTCAGACATTCATCAATTCGGATAGGTTTGATTTCTTTGATAAAAGCATTCGAATGTGAACCATAGGTCAAAACTCCGGCCTGGCTTCCGGTAAAACTTTGTGAGTTTTTTTCAAATTTCTGAAGTGCTAGGGAGAAAAGAGCCGCACTCACTCTTTCGCCTGAAGCTAAGAGCATGTCGAGTTCTCTGTTGGCATTTTTAGTGGCCGTTTGTTCATTTGCTGATTTTGCGAGATTTAGCAGATCAGAAGTGGTCTGCCCCATAGCGCTCACAATTACGATTAGGTTCTTATCTTTTATTTCAGAAACTTTTTGAGCAAGTCTGTTGATTCTCTCAATTGATGAAAGGCTTTTTCCGCCAAATTTTAAAACTCTAACCTTAGACATTAGACACTTTTATCTGATGTTCTTAGAAAAATAAAGAGCAACTTTTTTACGAAAGTTCTTTGGAACTCTTATTCGGTGAGATTTTACCTCTTTAGGAACAAAAGCACGTGTAAGTTCAGGGTTAAGATCCTGCATGCGCTCGTTTGGAATTTTAAGTTGTTTAGCGATACGGTATAGATCCGTTCCACCTGGTACGTATTGATAGGTGTAAGAATAAGGTTTGAGTTTGTTTTTAATTTTAAATCCATAAAAATGTGGATTTTTGGCGATCAAGGCTGCCGCTAAAAATTTTGGTACATATTCTCTGGTTTCTTTAGGAAAACCTCTTTTTTTTGAAAGAGTCCAAAAGTTGCGGTCCCCGTGCTTAGCAATAAGCTTTCGTAACCGATTTTCACCCATATTGTAGCCTGACAAGGCTAGGTTCCAGTCGCCAAATTGCATATAGAGCTTTCTTAAATATTTAGAGGCGGCCCAAGTGCTTTTGATGAGGTCTTTTCTCTCATCAAGCCACCAATTTACTTTAAGGCCGTACTGAACAGCAGTTGGCTCCATAAATTGCCAGTAGCCAGTTGCATTGGCCGAGCTCACTGCACGCGCATTGAGTCCGCTTTCTATGATGGGCAGATAGGCTAAATCTGGTGGCAACCCTTGTCTTTTGAGTAAGGCTTTAATTTTAGGGAGTTTTTTTTCAGATTTTGCGAGCCATGAGTTGAAATAGGCTTGGTCATTTCTTTGAAAAACTTTAATCCATTTGATCACATGTACATTCTGTGAGGCATGAAGCGCTTTTTTAGCGTAAGCAGGGCTCAAAAAAAATAATAAAATAGTGAATAATAAGGATTTTGGTATGGTCACAGTCTTTTTTACATGTTTATAGGCACTGGGTCTATTTTTTAAAAGGAATACCTCAAAACATGGTCCTTTGTTAAGATTTAATAGAAAAAGTTTGCAAGGGAGTTGGTGTGATTGAAGTCATAGTTTTCGGTAACCCGATGAAAGTCTGGGAACTACTTGCAGTGATCGGAGTTATTCTCGCGGCTTTAGAAATAGCAGCTCCGGGCTTTGTTTTGCTTCCAATTGGTTTGGCTTTTTTAACTACAGCCGCAGCTGCACTTTTTTTAAATTCCTGGCTCACGATATTAATTGCTCTTGCTGTAAGTCTTGGTTTTTTGATCTGGCTGTTTCAATTTAAATTGAAGTTAGGTGTTCCAGGTGCAGTTATTGATACCAACGCTTCTGGTATGATTGGAAAAGAAGTCACTGTAACTTTGCCAATTGGAAAAAAAATGGGTGAAGTAAAAATTTACGGAGATAGATTTAGAGCATATTCAATTTCTAAAAGAGATTATGCGGTTGATGAGGTCGCAAAAATAGTTCTAGTGGATGGCAACAAAGTTGCTTTAGATTAAATATTTAATAAACAAACTTAAGGATAAAAAATGAGTATAGGTATAATGTTGGTTTTCGCTTTAGTGATTTTTGGACTCTTCATCATTTCTGCCGGTGTTAAAGTGGTTAGGCAAAGCGAATGTATGATTGTTGAGAGCTTGGGTAAATTTAACAGAACGCTTCACTCTGGTCTTAATTTTTTAATTCCATTTATTGATCGTCCGCGAGAAATGTATTGGGTTGATGAGAGCGGTGTTTTCTCTACAAGAAGAATTGATATAAGAGAAACGGTTATAGATGTTCCCCAACAGGCTGTGATTACGAGAGACAACGTAACAATAAGTATAGATGCGCTTCTTTATATTCAAATCATGGATCCAGTGAAAGCGACATACGAAATAGCAAATCTACCTATAGCTGTAAGTCAGCTTGCGCAGACGTCACTAAGAAACGTAATTGGTGATATGGACTTGGATCAAACTTTAAATTCAAGAGATACAAT
>Ga0115567_10000250_pt1 | contig 54214 bp, 56 predicted proteins | sample COGITO_mtgs_1204_2_FD_88679 | JGI IMG/M metagenome (GOLD analysis project Ga0115567, IMG submission 88679) | Pelagic marine microbial communities from North Sea - COGITO_mtgs_120412 | ecosystem: Environmental > Aquatic > Marine > Epipelagic | place: Germany:Helgoland, sampling site Kabeltonne...
AGATCCATTGAAGATTTGGACACTATGTATCCTGAAATTTACAACAGTGCCGACCGTCTTGTGAATAGAGTTGGCTATTATGAAGATGAAAGCCTTTTTGTTTCTAAAGACAGTTTTACAAACACCGACACCCAAGTGGTTTTTCCTGAAAAACTTATAAAATCTGTCATTCTCCAGGTGGAAACAAGCCTAAGTCTAAATTACGTGAAGTATGTCTTTTTTCCAGATATGGGACACAGCCACCTCTTTATTCCTAAAACTTATTACGATACAGAAATGACTAATATAAGAGGCTTCTACCCTTCACTGGCGATTGCACTCAAAGCACCTGGACTTAAGGTTTTGTATCACACAGCAGAGCAGCTCAAAACGATTGATGATAACAAGGTTGTTTTAGCTGACCGCTACCTGCAGTGGAGGTTTTACACGAGAAATCCAACCGGCGACTCCAAGGGAAATATCGAAATTTTATCAGATTATGACCCTGAACGAGGTGGACACAACACCGTCAGAAATTTGAAAGGCTATAAGTACTATGCAGGCTTTAGTATTTCTGCTAACAAAGAGGGCTGTTTTCCATTCCAGGACAAAAGTGGAAACATTCAATACTTTGATTTATCAGCATGGAGCCTGCCCTACCAACCAGGTTTGGACACTGGGGGTTACTACTTCAAAGGCAACTCAGGACACACCAACACATATACAAGACCAAAGAGCAGCCAGTTTTAAAGGCTTTTTCTAAATTAAATTCATTTTAAAAAAATATTAAATTTGACCAGTTCGAAAAGACTGGTCTTTCTTATCTTGCCTACCTTGACTCTCGCCACTACACCTCCATATTGATCACTGATTGCATACAATCTGCATAATTTAACACTATAGGAGTACTTAATATGTCTACTGTTAATGTCACACCTCTTAATGACAGAATTTTAGTTAAGAGAGTTGAAGAAGAAGAAAAAACTGCTGGCGGAATCTTTATCCCAGACTCAGCAAAAGAAAAGCCTCAAAAAGGTGAAATCGTAGCTGCCGGTAAAGGCAAAACTAGCGATGAGGGAACTAGAATCCCTCTAGAAGTAAAAGTGGGAGATAAAATTCTTTTCGGTAAGTATTCTGGAACTGAGCTTAAACTAGAAGGCACTGAATACATCATGATGAGAGAAGAAGACGTTCTTGGGATCTGTAAGTAATCCAATTGTTGCGAATTACATCTAAATTAAAAAAGGGAAATAAAAATGAGTAAAGAATTAAGATTTAGCGAAGACGCTAGAAAATCAATTTTAAACGGAGTGAACATCTTAGCTAACGCAGTAAAAGTAACTCTAGGACCAAAAGGCAGAAATGTTGTTATCGAAAAAAGTTTCGGTTCCCCATTAATCACTAAAGACGGTGTGACTGTTGCTAAAGAAATCGAAGTTGAAAACAAGTTTGAAAACATGGGCGCGCAGATGGTCAAAGAAGTGGCCAGCAAGACCAATGATGATGCCGGTGACGGAACAACTTCAGCAACTGTTTTAGCACAATCTCTTTTTTCTGAAGGCGCTAAAATTGTTTCTGCAGGTCACAACCCAATGGACATCAAAAAAGGAATCGACAAAGCTGTTGCAGCTGTAGTTGAAGAACTTAAAGCAATTGCAAACCCAATCAAAGGAACAAAAGAAATCCAACAAGTTGGAACAATCTCTTCTAACAACGATTCTGAAATCGGTGAAATGATTGCACAAGCAATGGAAAAAGTTGGACAAGAAGGTGTAATCACTATTGAAGAGAGCAAAACTGCTACAACTGAACTAGAAGTTGTTGAAGGAATGCAGTTTGATAGAGGATACCTGTCTCCTTACTTCATCACTGACTCTGAAAGAATGGAAGTTGCTTTAGACAACCCATACATTCTTTTGTACGACAAAAAAATCTCTTCTATGAAAGACCTTGTTGGTGTTCTTGAAGGCTGTGCTAAAGCAGGTCGTCCACTGGTCATTGTTGCTGAAGACGTTGACGGCGAAGCTCTTGCAACTCTAGTTGTGAACAAGCTTAGAGGCACAATTTCTGTAGCTGCTGTTAAAGCTCCTGGCTTTGGTGACAGAAGAAAAGCTATGCTTGAAGATCTTGCTGTCTTAACTGGTGGAACTGTGATCTCTGAAGAAATTGGGATGAAACTTGAAGACACTAGTCTTGAAAATCTTGGACAGGCAAAAAGAATCACAATCGATAAAGACAACACAACTATCATTGATGGTATGGGCGACAAAAAAACGATTGAAGGACGCTGTGGTCAAATCAAAGCCCAAGCTGAAGATTCCACTTCTGACTACGACAAAGAAAAACTTAAAGAAAGACTAGCTAAACTTTCTGGCGGTGTTGCAGTTATTCACGTAGGCGCTCCATCTGAAGTTGAAATGAAAGAAAAGAAAGACCGTGTTGAAGATGCTCTCAACGCAACTAGAGCCGCTGTTGAAGAAGGTATAGTTGCCGGAGGCGGAACAGCGCTTTTGAGAGCAGGAAAGGCCATCGAAAAACTTAAGCTCAACGAAACTGAAAAGTTTGGTGCTGATATTGTTTGGAAGGCTTGTCAGTCTCCAATTAGACAGATTGCAGCCAATGCAGGTATGGATGGCGCTATTGTTTTAGATAGAGTTGTAAACAACAAAGACGTAAACTGGGGTTTTAACGCTCACACAGAAGTTTATGAAGACCTTATCGCTGCTGGTGTCATTGACCCTGTTAAAGTTGTTAGATCTGCGCTTCAAAACGCTGCTTCTGTAGCATCACTTATGCTTACAACCGAGACCATGATTGCTGAGGCTCCTAAAAAGGATGACGGCGGCTCTATGGGCGGCGGTGCTCCAGGAATGGGTGGCATGGGCGGAATGGGTGGCATGCCCATGATGTAGAAAGGGTGACAGGCCCTGAAGCGGTATGCGCCGCGTAGAAATTCGAGGTCTCAGTCATTTTTACTTTTCATCTACAAAACCTCGCCTTTTAGGCGGGGTTTTTTTATTTTAAGAGCTCTCGCTATGCTGTAGCATAGACGGATGTCTTACAAAGTCCTAATCGTCGATGACGCCCCTTTTATACGTGAAATTTTACAATCTTATTTTGAAAGCCGAAGCGACATTGCTGAAGTCAAAGAAGCAGTTGATGGTGAAGAGGCCCTTTCCATCTTTGAAAGCTTTGCACCCGACATTGTTTTTATGGACATTGTAATGCCTAAACTCAGTGGCATCGAGGCAACAAGAAAAATAAGACAAACCAACACTAAAACACCAATTGTCGGCCTCTCTACCTTAGATCACGGAGACGTTATCAACCGCATGCTCAAAGCTGGAGCGAATACATTTGTTAAAAAACCATTTTCACTAGAGGATTTAAATGCTGCGATCGAGGAATGCTTGTGATTGGCACCCTCTACTTTGTTATAAAATCAACTGTAGTCACTTTTCTAATTGTCTGCTTATTACAAATTCAATTTAGAGACCGCACAATAGAAGACAGATTAATGAGTTTTGTGCGAGACAGCCTTGCCCCACAAGTTCTAGGTGATGAGTCCATTGCAATAGATCATAAAAAATACCGTATGAGTCCTAAAGATATAAAGAGCCTACGGAAAAAAGTTTTTGAAAGCAATGCTTTAAAGGGCGTGAAGAAATCTGCCAAGTCTCTTTTCTTCGAAGAAATGACTGAAGTGATGAAAACCCCAGACAAAAAAGAAAATGAGAATAAGAGCGATGATGACTAATTTCTTTTTTTCTTACTCTATCGGTTCGGATTCTCGGACCGGCTTAACTTCAAATACATTGGTCACATGCTCAACAATTTTATTAGCGTCCTCTTGTTCATTATAACTTATTCCATGACTCATATTGCATCCTATACTGGCGTTTCCATCGAACAATGGTGATGAAGCATATGCCTGACTGCAAAAAAGCGCCGGCGCAGCCAAAAAGAATAAATAAGTTATAATTTTTAACATCTAATACCTCCAAAGGATTAATAAAACCGTAACAAAATGAAACGCTTTACTCATTTCAAAAACTTAAGACCTGGTCTTGTGCCTTCTACTGCAGTCTGGTGAAATGATAAAGTGAATTTCTACACCTGTACTTTAATCGGACTTTTTCTTGTTTTACTTAAGCCTAGTGAGGTTTACGCTGATTTGTTTCAGTTTCCTGATTCGAGCTGCTTTAAACTTGGCAGCAAGACTTGGGTGCCTTCAAAGAAATGCAAAAGATCCTCAAAAGTATACTCTTTGTCCCGGTCCACAAACCTGTTTTGTGCATACAGACTCAAAAAAGGCGAGAGCCTTAAAAATGCTGTAAAACAAATGCGTTTTTATCGGAATTTACAACAGTCCCATTTGATAAACTATAGAACCGGGCAATCTAGAAGCTCTTCAACTCACCCCCCCGCAGCGATTCTTTTTTCCAAAAGAGATCTGCTAATCAAAAACACCTTTAGATGTAAGAATATAACGCAAGTTCCCGCCTCGTCTCAGGTCGCTTATTTATTGCACCGACCTAATTCTTTTTATGCATTAAAATCAGGGCTCAAATTTTTAAACAAAGAATCTTTTGATGAAACAGGAAATTTTGAAAATAAAAAAAATCCTCTATTTATAAAGGTTAAGAACAAAAAAAACGATCAAAGCGGTTACAAATTTGCACGCTCTTTCGCTATCAAACCCCGCCTGTTCTTTGAAAAAATTGACGGCACACAAATAACCAATTCAACTTCAGCCACTATTTCTGGTAAACTTTCTCCTGGATTGAATATAAAGTTTACTCAAGGGGAGCATAAGGATTGGCAATACGGAGCCTCTGCAGATTTAGATTTTCATATTTTTAATGAACGAGCCGGTGAGTTTACACTCAATAACAACTCTGTACAGACACTTGGTTTCAATGTGTTTTCTAATTTTAAACTTCATCATAGATTTTCTGCTTTATTCTTGGCATCTCTTTATGAAGATATTTACTACGCAAGAACTTCAGCGTCCTCTCTGTCAATTGAAAAAGAACTCGTGCCTCGCTTGGCTTTTGCAATTGATGCAAAAGTTTTTAGTTTTAAAAACTTCAGCGTTAACTTTTTACCACAAGTCTTTTATGATTTAAAATCTGGCCCACTGATGAGCGGCAACGGCTACAACGCACCTATAGTTTTTGAATTTATTAGGAATGATCAAACCTGGTCTATAGGTGTTGAGTATTCGTCTTTGCAAAAAGAGCTTTCAGATCTTGATTTAGAACGGTCGAATTTGTCATTTTTTATTGAAACAAAGGTTTCTTTTTGAAGTTTGTCGTTTGCACTTCACTTCTATCAATCTTAATTGCGTGTAACAGCAATCCGCTTGGAGATACAAAAATTTCTTCTTGTGATCATTCTCCAAATTTCAAAACAGGTTTACCAGCTACTTGCCAAGTCAATTTTAAAAATACAGAAGGTTTAAAAGTTTGGCTCGACTCAAGCGATGCGGGCACAATTTTATCATCAAACCAAACTGATGTAGATAGATGGTCTGATAAAAGTGGCGGTAGCGTTAATTTTATCAGCCTAACTGACAAAGCCAGCTTGGTAAAAAAACAAGTAAATGGCCGGACAGTCATTAAGTGGTCCACAGATTCAACCGCTTACACTTCATCAGCATTAACAGAATTCAACGCTAATGCAGACTTCGTATTGGCAGTCGCCTTTAAAACTGCCCCCTCGGGATCTGATAAACTAAAAATAGACAATGGCACAGGAAACGGCTTTGAGGCTTTAGTGACAACTCAAGGGTTTTTACAAATTGCCCTCAGCTCTGATGAACCGTTAAAAAGTTCTACTTTGTTACCTGATGAAAGAGTTTCTAAATTGGTTTTGGTCTATGACGGCTCAGAAAAAGAGCTCTACATCTATAATGACTCTGAATTATTAGAAGTGTTGGAAATAGAAGAAAGTTCATCACCGTGGACTGAATTGAACCTTTCAGGCTCTATTGGTCTAGAGCTCTATGAGGTTTTGATCTACAACAGCTTCAAGTCCAGTTTTAAAGTTTCAGAAATACAAACTTATCTGAACAACAAATGGGGGTTTTAATTTTCTTTAACAGGTTTGCCTTTTCCACCATTTGCATCAGAAGTACCACCAAAAATTATGCTCTCATGTTCACGTAGCAGGGCTGCATCTCTATAGCTAGAACCCTTCACACCACCCATATAGGGATTTTGGCACTCCTTACAGTTTAGGAGTCCCATAGGAGGGAGCACCTCGAGTTCAGCTCTTCCGTTTCTAATGTCTACGGGCGCTGGCAGCAAGGCCGCAAAAGATGAAGTTGAAAACACCAAAAGGAACAAAGCTAAAATTGAGTTTTTCATATGCTCAGTCCTCCCGTTGTAGCAGGCGCCACAACCTCTAGTAAGCTGTTAAATACTGTCGCAACTTGTGCAGCCACTTCGGCTCCCTCGGCACTTTTAACGTCCTGGAGCTCGCCCTGGGCATTATACGTAACGTTAATCGACCCTAGGCCCGGTCGTCTAATGATTTTTGGCTTTCCGAAAACTTTATCATAAGACAACTGAACATACTTTTGACTCTGATCTATTAATTTATTGATTCTGCCATATCTGTCATATCCAACTTTAACTTTTGTGCCTTTTGAATTTTGGGCAAAAGATAAGTTGCATTTAGGTTTGTCATAAGAAAATTTAGTCGACTCCCTAAAAGTGATCTTATTCAAATTTTTTGAATCTTTGTATTCTTCTCTTTTTGTCAGACTTATTTTTTTACAAGAAGAATCGTACTCATAGTAATTTCGTTCAAGTGGTGTTTTCTTTTCTGATAGTAAGCCGTATTTGTTATACTTAAACCAAGTTCTGCTTTTATTTTCTTTAACAGATAAGGGCTTTCCAAATATATCGTGGTAAACAACGTCTGTGATGCTACCATTGTTGTCAGAAAGCACTCGATATAAATATTTTCCAGTGTTATCAGATTTTTTTCTATGCCAGAATTCGTATTTAGATTTGTTTGTGACTTTGCCACTACATTTTTTAGTAACAACACTCCAGTAATGGTTTCGGGGGTTCTCTTTGCTTCCTTGATACACATACGTTTCAAGACAGTTGTTTCTGTCTTTAAAACCTGTGACTAAATCTTTGTCTTTGTTATAACTGATTCCTTTAGTAGATTTGTCTGGGAAAACGACTTTAGTCATATTGTGTAAGTTGTCATACTTATATTTATAAGCCATTTTCCACGCATTTTTAGCGTAAACAAGATCGTGCCCTTTATAAGAATAAGTTATTGTTAAAGATTCAGGGGTTTTGATCTCAATCACTTTATTACTTTTTGAGTATTTAAAGTCTAACCTTCGACCGCTATTGTCAGTGACCTGTTTAAGCTGATCTTTAATGTACACGAAAGATAAAAAATTTGAATTGCGATCATAAACACTTACAAGTCTTCCTTTGCTGTCAAACTTTTGATAGGTCCCATCTGAAAGCATTCTTTTATAAGACTTATTAGAATACGTTACTTTTTCACCGCCACGACCACGAGCGAAAAATGTGTCATTGTTATCAACTTTACCCTTAACACCCAATTTTTTAGCTAAAGCCTCTCTTAAAAATTGGTTTTCTTTTAGATCTTTTTCTAATCTTTTAAGATAGTTCTTTTTTAATCTTGGATTTACTTTTTTTGAAAGGCTCACGAGTTTTGAAATATACCGACTTAAATTTAACCCTTTAAGCTCTTTACCGTTTGAATAAACTATCTCAAGTCCCCCACCACACTCAGTCACTTTTAAACTTGAGTCAGGCAGAATCTCAAGTTTGGTTTCGAATTCTGAACACCAGCCAAAACCAAAAATTCCATCGTGTGTTGATCTAGAATTGTAAGTTCTTTGGACTTTAAGTTGGTAGCCCGTCCCGTTTGATTTGTAGTCGATCCATGAATCTGCATAATTGGCGTTTTTCATATCCACAAAAGCATCTGCAAATGTAGGAACAAATAGAACACACCAAAAAATATTTAAAAAATTTAACTTCATATTTAAACCTTAATTGTCACAATTTTTTTAATCATTAGCCCACCAAACAACTGTAGAGCTAAAATTGTAGCTAACATTATCAAACCATAAGTGGTCGTAAACATGGGTTCAATCATCGGTCTGTCCGAAAACCAGAAAAACAGCATCAATACAAATGGAATCGCACTTATCACAATGCCCTGCATAACACCTTGAGCTGTCATTGCTGAAATTTTCTTTTCAAGCTTTTGTCTCTCCCTAATCACTTTATTGATCGTTTCAAAAGTTTGATCAATTTTACCACCAGTTTCTTTTAATATATTAACAGACATTACAAACATTTGAATGTCTGGCATGGGAACTCTCTCAGACATCTCGACCAAAGCCTCTTCGAAACTCATTCCTAGCTGCTCTTTATTTTTAACTAGTCTAAACTCCTGCGACAAAGGTCCTTTAATATTTTCAATTACACGGCCCATTGCTACAGATGGCGGATTTCCTGATTTTGTTCCGTTGGCCATAATAGTCATTCCATCAACCATTTGATCCACTATTTTTTGGCATCTCTTTTGATAAAGGGATTCAACATAAATCAAAGGAAATTTCATACCTGCCAGAGTCACCACTCCGCCTATCATCAATCCAGCGGTTATGTTTGGCATAAAAACCATAAAGAAGACAAAACCTAAGCCATAACTTGAAAGTAACAAAAACATTTTGAGTTTTTCTTCTTCAACATCTACGTAGATTAAATCTAACTTTCTTTTTAACTCATCAAGATCTTTCCATGCTGTTTTTTTAGCAAAGTCGACTATGTATTGCCCACCAAAAAAGAATGTGAAGAAAACGCACAAAAGTATTGAAATAACAATAAACCATGTGTTTTGTGTGTAAGGGCCTAATGCGCTCCAAAGAAAATCTAAACCCATATCAGTTTCCCCCACTTACTTTTTTGAGTGTTGGCTTTTTCAAACTGTTCACTTTAGTTTCAGATGTTTTCCCATCTGGTCTTCTTACACCAGGCTTCGGCGGCACGGAGGATTTTTTAATGCCTACGGCACCTTTGGGAGCATCTGGCTGCGCCTCTTTAGCTGTTGTAAAAATACTCTTTGGAATGCTAACACCCCTTTTTTCAAAGTGCTCAACACACTTAGGCATGTTACCTGTCCACTTAAAAGAACCAATGATTTTTCGATTTTTATCAAAGCCTTCTTCTTTAAAAACAAAAATATCTTGAAGCTCAATAATTTCACCTCTGAAAGAGCCAACTTCAGTGATGTATTTGACTTTTCTAGAGCCATCACTCATACGTCCAATTTGGATAAAGAAATGTACAGCCCCAGCAATCTGCTCTCTAATGGCTTTGGCTGGAAGCTCCATGCCTGCCATGAGGCAAAGTGTTTCAAGTCTTCCGATCGCTTCCTTGGGTGTGTTAGCATGAACAGTTGTCATAGAACCATCGTGACCTGTGTTCATAGCCTGGAGCATATCTAACGCCGCACCATCTCGGCACTCTCCAACGATCACTCGGTCCGGCCGCATTCTAAGAGAGTTTTTAACCAGATCCCTAATAGAAATTTCTCCACCGCCATCCATATTAGCAGGGCGTGTCTCTAAACGCACAACATGATCTTGTTTAAGTTGAAGCTCAGCAGCGTCTTCAACAGTTACAATTCTCTCATTTGCGGGAATAAATCCTGACAACGTGTTTAGCAACGTTGTTTTACCAGATCCTGTACCACCAGAAATAATAACGTTCAGACCTTGTTCAACACATATCCTCATAAAATCGATCATCTGTTGGGTCATTGAACCCCAGCCAATATAATTTTTATAGGTGATTTCATCTTTAGAAAATTTTCGAATAGTTAGCGAAGGGCCGTCAATCGCTAGAGGCTCAATAACCGCATTCACTCTGCTTCCGTCAGCTAAGCGTGCATCACAGTAAGGCGTCTTCTCATCAATTCTTCGTCCAATGGGAGTCACAATTCTTTCGATAACATTTCTAAGCTGTTGATTTGAAGTGAACCTAGATTTACTCAAAGTTAAACGTCCGCCTTTTTCCACAAATATTTGACTAGCTGAGTTCACCATGATTTCAGAAATCGATTCATCCGCAAGCAAAGTTTCGAGTGCTCCAAGTCCCAGCGCCTCATCTAAAACATCTTTTATTATTTTAGCTCGCTCATCTCTTCCTATGCCAGGAGCTCTTTTGTCTACTATCTTTGTGACCATAAGTTGAGTCTTGTCTCTCAACTCTTTTTCTTTCTGCGGATCGTTCCTAACGTCACCCACATCTTTTTTCAAATCCATTTCTTTAATCAGCTCATTGTGAATTTGTATTTTTAATTGAATGTCTTCATCTTCACCACTCTCAATTGTGGCGCTATCACTATTTTCAATAATTTGTTTTTTAGACTTTCTAGCCTGGAGAAGAAGTTTTACTCTATCGAGCTGGCCTCCTGTGATTTTTCTCACTAAAGAAAAATATGACGCTGAGAGCGGAGATCTCGGAGATGAGTGAACAAAAGGTTGAGTCCTTGTTAGAGAGCCTGCAATCGAAAGGTCATCCTTAGGAATGACCCCGCTAATAGTAAGAGCAAGTGCTTTTGATATAGCGTCTGGCCTTAATCCTTGTGGCGTTGCTTGATTCACTATAACTTTAAAAAGCTCTATAGGAAGTGTCTTGGCAACCATTTGGTTTAAGAATTTCTTAGTTTGATTTACAGTAAGCAAATCAGGGGTTGTTAAAACCAAAGCAACGCTAGAATTTTCCAGTGCTTTGAGTTGAAGCTCTCCAATTTCAGAACCTACATCTACAACAATATATTTATAGTACTGACTAAGCGCCGTGATCTGCTTTCCAAATGCTTCTGGGTCCAAGAAAAGACTTTTCGAAGGGTCTGTTACAGCAGCTAAGTAATCTACGCCTGAACTGTGCTTTTCCGTAAAGCTAGCAATAACCTTGGGAGAGAGCGATTGTTTTGATTTTGCTAAATCTGTTATTGATTTTTCGGGCTTCAAACCAAAAAGAATACTTTGATCACCACAAGTCTTAGCATCTAAATCTATGAGTAAAATAGGGGCTTTGAATTCCGCCCTAAGAGCAACCGCCAAATTGGCTGCGCAAATAGATTTACCCACCCCGCCTTTACCGCTAGTGATCGATATCAAATGACAGGTTTTTGCTATAGCCATAGTGTTTTATCGGCTTAAAGTGACTTCAAATTGAGTCTAAATTTTGGTTAATTTGACTAGCTATTTGTCTAGTCTAAACTTCTTTTTAATCTTCTCAATGCCTTCGCTTGAGTTTGCTTTTATTATTGGGGTCACAAAAAAGACAAACTGAGACTGAGCTCTAGCAAGCTCTTTTGAAGCTCCAAGCCTAAAAAGTGGCTGAGCCTGGTCAGGGTTACGCTTATTGTACGCTGTACTAGACGTGCTTCTCATCAACCCACCAATAGCGGCACTCTGCCTGTCTCTTACTGTTATATTTGTATTTATAATATTTGCAGCAGTTTCATCTCCAGCTTGTGAAGCAACAGTTATTTCGCCTACATTAATCTCTAAATCCTCCAACTTAACACTGTCTCTTTTCACCGGATCCAAAGAAGGCTTTACTGAAACACTGATTTTAGCTGTAGCCCGTCTCGGTTCTATACCACCAAGTGCAGTTGCGACGTTTCTCACAATCTCTTTAACTGACGAAACCTTACCTACCTTACCTTCTTCAGTCGTCACATTCATTGTGTCCAAAACTCTTGCGTGCCCATGTTCACGAGCCCAGTTTAGTTTTGGAAGCAGGTTTGTTATGGTTGCCGTTAGTGAGGTCAAAATATTAGTAGAGCTAATAGTGTCACCACTAACAGTTAAATTGCCGCCATCACTAAGTGTAGGCGCCCACGAAAAATCAAACCCCTTGCTGTAACTTTTAGAAAGTTCAACATAGTGAACCACAACTTGAATCATTTTTTTTGCAGGTGGAGCGTCAGGCCTAACCTCCATAATATTGTTGATGATTGGGTTAGGGTCCTTTCTTAAGGCTTTAATTTGAACCCCGCCTCTTTCACTTTTCTCAGCAAATTTAGTTAAGATGTCTGACACATGGGCTTGCGCTATGTCGTTGGCTCTTTTCTTTTCTCCGGCATAGCTTTCGCTGCCTTCAAGCATAAAAAAGTCATTAATTACAGTTACGTAAATATTAGGATTGTCTATTTCAGCCTCAATACGCTCAGCAATTTTCTTTCTGGTAAGTGGACTTAAACGCACTAAAGACTTTACCTGAGCTTCTGGGTAAGTGTCTAAAACCCTGGCTATACGGTTCATGTCTTTTGCCAAAAGTATATATCCATCAACAACAACTCTGTTGTTCAAAACTTTTATTTCTATGCCCTCAATTTCACCAAGAAGCATTGTCACTTCTTTGGCAATTTTATCAAGATTGCTTTTTTGCACAGTCACCTTTATCTGTTTTATAATAAGATCTGGATCTTTTTTATTTACCAAACGAATGGTCACAGAACCTTTTCTTTTAGGTTTGTATCTGATCACTTTTCTATCGTTGTCATAAATAAGGTCCACATATTTTTTAAATTTAGTGTTTTCAAACTTAAATAAAGATTTGTCTGGCAAGTCTTCATACTTTTTATCAACGTAGACACCTTGAATAAGGTCTACAAATTCAGTTTCTCCTTCAATAGCAACTTCAGCATACGAAGCTATCCCTATAAAGAAAGAAAAAACTGTTGAAAAAAGTAAGACTTTGATAAGTTTCATGATAAAATTAAAACCCCCTCGTTCCAGATTTTCTTCTGGCGGCCGGAGCCGGCTTGGTAGCCGCTGGTAGTCTGCGGCGTTTACCTAAAATTGTTTCAGCTGTTGTGCTTCTCACAGGGACCGGCCCCGTGTCAGTAGGGTGTCTTAAGATCATGGTTAAATCTTTTGGGTTTTGATTTAAAATAAAAACAATTGTCTGAGCTTGTAAAGGTGTCACCTCTAACGTGACCGATGAATATTTTGTGTCTCTAGTGAGGTTTCGAATGATCACTTCGTTGCCTTTTTTGTTTTTTTCATAAAGGACAGGAAGTTCATTTGTAATTCTGGTTCCTGTTGCAAGAATAGGAATGTTTTGCATAATGGGTTTCACTTCAACTCGCTTGTCCTGCCCCGACCCTACTGTCACAGCGCCAATAAGATCAATCCGGTCGCCAGGTTTCATAAGCTTTGCAACGCCTGACATTTCACTTACAGGAATAGTAACAGCTCGCTTACCTGGAGAAACCTGAAGGGAGATACCAGTAAGCGGTGAAGGGCGCGTGACTTTATTTGTTAAAATAGGTTCACCTTTACGAAAAGAAACAAGTGCCACTTTACCAATAACGTCATTGGGGTCTTGAACCGCCCCAGGAGGAATAAACTCAATAGGCATCTCTTGAAACTCTATGTGAGTTTCATTAATAGGCTCCATCTCACCAATGTCCGTTTTAGCCATCACAACGGTTGTCTTAGCTCCAAATTTTTTAGTAACTTCTTTGTTCTTTTCTTGGATGTGACTGTACAGTAGACCCGCGCCAATCACTGCAAAAATCACAGCCAACCAGAGGTTTTTACTTTCTTGATTCATTATTCATCGCCTCCACAAGCCGCGTTCAAACACATTCCATACCCAACAAGAATCCATGAACTTTTAGTTCCACCATCTTCTCGTCCTTCTCCAGCATCAGGAATAATGGACTGATCCCATATTCTTCTTCTGTGAAGTTCTGCAGGTTCGTTCACATTGCCCTCTTGAGCAGGAAACCTATAAGGTGTTGTGAAAGCTCTAATATTTGAACCCGAACTGTCACCGTAGCCATGAAATCTCATGCCACTTTGTTCGTAAGAGTTTGCGTTCACATCAGCTCCACGCACATCGTTAAAATAAATAAGATTTGATCTGTTGTTAAACGTTTCAAAAGCATAATTTCGCGCTGAAATTGATCCCAAAATATTTTTATGAACCATTCCCCACAAACCTAGTAAAAAACCTATTAAACTCGACATCACAATGATCAAAGGCAGCGTTTCAACTAATGAAAAGCCCGCTTCTGTCTTATGACTGTGTAAAGATTTTTTTAAAGGTGTAGACATGCTATAAAGTCGGCTTTTAGCAGCTTTAACTTAACCTTAAAGCGTTTAATTTATAGACTTTTGTCAGTCCAACCTCAACATTTTCGCAACACATACTGTGACTTATCAACATCCATTGTCTGCTTGCGCACCAGAGTCATCACTTAAAATGTTCGGCATTGAGTCTAGACCATCAAATCTTTGTCTTATGATCTGCCATCTTTCTCTATTAAAGCTTAAACACTCTTCAGTGCTAGGCTGTCTGTACATAAAACTATAAATATTTGCGCTGGCAAAATCACCTGTTGCCTGATCTCCGGGGCTTCCCAATAATGGCAGTCTTATGTTTTTTAAAATTAGCGAGGTGTATCTAATTCCAACACCATAAGGCCTTTGTCTTTCTGAACCACCATTGCCTCCCCAACCAGGATCATCAATTAGGTCGCTAGCGCTGGCTGGAGTTTCAATTTTAAACCATCCCTCATCATTGGTTTTTATAAACTTACCCAAATACGTTCCGAGTAACTGATCTAATTTTTCTTGAACAGCGTCTTGCTGGTCCTCAATTGAGATGTCTCCAGAAATATGGGATCTAGCCATTGAAAAGCTCATATACTGAACAACTGTAGACATCATCAAAGTTAGAGCAAGCAATATGAACACCATGCTAATTGCATAAACGGCCGTCAGTGCAAAAATAAAGTCTAGCGTCAGTATGCCTTTTTGCTTATAATTAATTTTTTTTTTCTGATTCTTTAAAGGAGTCTTCATTGTACGTCTCCTTCTCTTGTAAAGTTGTTACCCTGAGGGTGCATTGGGCGACCCTCTGTTTCAGGTTTCCACACACCGTTAGATATCATTCCTGAAACTTGTGCCCATGGTCCTGCAACCATAGCACTTATGATACTTTGGTCTTTAAACTGTTTTTGAATCATAACCGCAATTCCAAAAAATAATGTCATCAATAAAATGGCTTCAATAATAAGTTGGCCTGATTGCTCTAAAAGGTTTTTCTTTTTTTGACTCATAGAAACCCCAAACTCATAAAAGAACTGTAAGAGCACCAGCCCAAGAGAATGCCTACAGTGAAAGGGATACGCTCTGTAGCCACTGTTACTTTTTTAGTTAAAAAAAATGTGTTGATAAGCAGCGCTCTAGCGTTGCCGCCGATAGCCGTTCTTAAAAGTCCAAAAACTCCGGCCCATACAAAAGACATCATTAAAAATCCTATGAACTCATCAAGTAGCAGCATTGGTGATAGAGCCAAGATAAGTTTTATGTCACCACCACCCAACATTTTAATCATATAAATAGGAGTCATTAAAAGAACAGCAACTGCAAAGGTTAGTAGTCCCACGGTCAAACCCGCAAAACCATTTAAGAGCAAAACTAAAAAGATGTTTAGAAGCAAAAAAATTATAAAAAATTTATTTGGAAATTTAGCAGTTGTGAGGTCAAAGTAAACAGCCACAACGAGCTCTACAAAAACCACGAAAAATGAAATGTCCGCTAAGTGCAGACCTAGACCTGATAACATGATTATTTATCGTCTTTTTTTGATAATCTCTTTAAATTATCTCTTTGGAGATGCATCAATGAAGAGCACGGTGCCTTCGCCGCATGTCACTCCTCCACCTTTTGGACTTTGCATACAGCGACCAGTGGCCATATTTTTTTCCATCCGGCCAGCTAAGATGGGCCCAGACTGCTCAAACTGCGCTCTCAACCCTGAATTGGGATTTGCTATTGTGGACAGCATTGCCATACCCACAAAAGAAATCAAAAGTACGAGCTCTAATGCCATCTAAAAGCTCGTGTTGTTCACTTCATCGCCAAGCGCATTACTTTTCTGTTCAACTATCTCTTTGATTTTTCTACCACCGATTGTTACAGCTGCAACAACAGCTACTGCTATTAGGATGTACTCTAGCATTCCCTGAGCCTCCTCATCGTTCCAAAAATCAACAGCTGCTTTTTTAATTTTATGAGTAAATGTATTCATTTGTGTCCCCTCTGTACCTACAAGTTCGTGTAAATCTCTTACACACAGCCTATCGTCTACTTTTTAGAATTTCTTAAGAGGTTTAGCAAAATGTTTTAGAACAGAACATCTTGCCATCGGTCTTTTTTTTGTATCATATTGAGACATGTTCATCACAATTATTGAAACCAACGCAAATGCATTTTTCTCGCAATCACAAAGCCTTGAACAGGATCACCCCGGAGGGATTTGGAGATACTGTCGCTTTATAAATAAGGATAATGTCGTTGGTATTTTTGAAACTGAAAAAAATTTGCAAGGAGGTATCGATGCCCATGAAGATTTTTTTAAATATTTTTTGGGCCTCTTTAGCCCGACTTTAAATAAAGGATTTGAACTTCATCAAACTGATAACTTTAAGGATTTCTGTCTAAAGCTCAACACATTACTAAACAATAAAAAAAATATTTACGACCTTTCTGTTCAGGAAAAATGGATATGGTCTGAAGGAGATGAAATTAAGATTCCTGGAAACCTTCTTAACTTTTTAAGCTTCGACTAATTGTTGTTGCTCTTTTTGTACTCTCCTCCCAAAAGGCCCTTGGGCGGGATTTTGTCTGGCCTATAAGAATACTTACATCTCGAAAGTTCCATATCAAATTTCGTTTTTAAGTCGTTTGAGGGCTTAATTTTTCTGGCAGCAGATTTCATCTTGTCTAAGAGTGGCTTTCTAGGCTCTTGATGCTGTTTGCAAGCTTGAATAAATGTAACCAAGGCTTCTTTTTCATCTCCGTTCTTAAATTGGGTGTCGGCCTTTAGAACTAAAGCTTCATCTGACATTTCAACTTTTAAATGTTTTTCTAAATGACTTAGGCCTTTTTCACTGTCTCCGCTTTCGATCAGCACCTTGCCTGCCTCAAACTGAACAGGAGCACTGGCTGGAAATCTGCTAGCAAGTTTTATCATTTTTTTATCTGCCAGTTCTTTTTCTCCAAGTTTTGCTATAGTTTTAGAATGGTAAACATGACCTTCAGGGTAATCAGGTCTTATTTCTGTCAATTTACCACAAGATTTTAGAGCTCCATTGTAGAAAGTAGCTTTGTATTGGGCTTCGCAGAGGTAGGTGTAGTAAATTTTACCTTTGTCTTTGCTTCGACCATACAACTCCAAGAGACCCACAGTCTCTTCATAAAGCTCTTGTCTATTGTAGTATTGAATCAGTGCCGTAAAATTTTGCGGTGTTGGGTTTTTATTGTACAAATCAACTAAAACCTCCGCAGCTTCAGAGTAGTATTTTGCTTTGATTTTTGAATAATTAAGCGAGTCTGCATAGGAGTCAGCCTTGAGTTCTACTGCTGCCGCAAGCTCTCTTTTGAAAAGATCCACTTCAGGATTTTGCTTTTCAGCATCCCGTAAAACTTGAATTTTTTGATCTAAATTTCCAATTTTTCCGTAAGCAAGCGCCTGATACATTCTTTCTCTAGCAGTGAGTACGCGCTTAATTGTTTTAAAATGGTCCACAACCGCCTGATAGTTTTTGGACTTAACAGCTTGGGCCAGATTCAAATCAGCGTAGGACGCCTCGAGACTGTATAAAGAAAAAGAGATTACACAAATGGCGAGAATTTGCCGAAAAACTCTCACCATGAGACTTTGCGCGACTCCCCTTATAAAAATTTTGCCCTGTATCATACAGAGATCTCATCGGTGTCTTTTAAAAAAGTCTTCAATTTTAGCCCAAAAGGGCCAGGGAATGATTGAGTATCTTCTGGTGCTCACTTTGACCGTTGCACTCGTTCTGGCCGTAAGTAAAGGCGTTGGTAAGCCAATGCAGGATTATCTGCAGTCTAATGTTTTAGACCTTGTTGGCTGTATGCTTAGAGTAGGGCAGTTCCCAACCAAGTCTTTTGGACTTTGCCAACAAGCTATTCAGGTGAAAATGGATGTTGCAGCAAATTACGGAGATTCTGGAAATGGAAACTCAGGCAGCTCCTCTGCAAATTCAAACGAAAGCAGTAATTCAGCTGATAGAAACAATGGCAATGATAAAAATAACAACGCAAACAGATCAAACAGCGCTCGGGTAAGATCAAACACCTCAACAGGGTCTCTTAATGAAAGCGGTGGCGGCTCAGAATTAGGAGATGGATCTAAAAAAATCAAGATATCAAACGACGACTCGTCTGGTAATAATTCATTCTCAATTGGAATTAATAATCTTGGAACCACAACTGTTATCGTACGAAGAATCAAAAGAGAGGACGGTAGAGTTGGTGGTAGTTTTTTTATTAAAGAAAACAAATCGTCTAAAAATGACGGTTCAGAAAACTATCAGGCTATGAAATCACAGAAGACTCCTAAAAGTGAGTTTGACCGCACACCCACTGGTTTAAAATTTTCAATCCCTAAAAATGGCAGAAATGGCCAAGTCACTTCTAAAGATGATGAAAATGTCGATTTTTCATTTTTGGGAATGATTAAATGGATCCTTATTATCGTTGCACTCTTTTTTATTGTTGTATTTGCAGCCTCTCAACTTAACAGTATCCGAAAGGGTTGGACTGACTAACTCAAGTGCGGCATAAAGGTGTCTATGAAGGTAGCTATAGCACAAATTAATACTGTCTTAGGTGACTTCTCGCTTAACAGCAGAAAAATCGTCTCTCATATTAAAGAAGCTTCAACTCTTGATATGGATGTTGTTCTTTTCCCTGAACTTACAATTTCCGGTTACGCTCCTAATGATTTGCTAGAGCGTCCCGAGTTTAGCAAAAACCAACTTAAGTATTTAAAAAAAATCGCCCTTGAAACCTCTAAAGCGACAGCTGCAGTTGTCGGCTTTATCCACAAAGAAAATGGACACCTCTTTAATGCTGCAGCTTTTTTACACAATAAGAAGATAAAGAAAATTTTTAAAAAAGAACTGCTCCCCTCTTATGATGTTTTTGATGAGCGCAGACATTTTAGATCTGGAAGCCTTAAAGACAATTTTATTAAATATAAAGGTAAACAGATTTTAGTCGCTATATGCGAAGACCTTTGGGGCTTCAACGAGGCCGAATACAGCAGTGACCCCCTCTCGAAACTTACTAAAAAACCTGAAGTCATTTTAAGCCTGAACGCATCTCCTTTTTATAAAAACAAATCTAGACTTAGAGATGCTGTAGCAAAAAAAGTAGTGAAAAAATTTTCATGCCCTCTTTATTATGCAAATCAAATTGGGGCTCAAGATGAATTGATTTTTGATGGTCAGTCTTTTGCATTAGACTGTAGAGGCAAAAGGACTTTCAAACTAAATGCTTTTGAAGAAGCGCTTGGCTTTAAAGGTCAAAAAATAAAAAATAAAAAAACCAACGTACTCAATGCACTTATTCTCGGAGTTAGAGATTACTTCTATAAATCTGGTTTTGAAAAAGCACACTTAGGCCTCAGCGGCGGAATTGATTCAGCGCTAGTATTGTATATTGCCTGCAAAGCCTTGGGGGCAGAGAATGTTTTAGGCGTAGCAATGCCCGGACCCCACAGTTCGAACCTTAGCCTAAAGCTCGCTCAAGAAATTTCTAAAAACCTCGGTTCAAAATTTAAAATTTTTGACATCAACAGCAGCTACATAAATTTTGTAACTGATTATGAAAAAACATTTGGGAAAGAAAGGTTTGATCTTATGAATGAGAACGCTCAGGCACGCTTGAGAGGAATAGCTTTGATGGCCTATTCCAACCGCTCTAAATCGCTACTACTCGCAACATCAAATAAATCAGAGCTCACAGTGGGATACAGCACTTTGTATGGAGATCAGTGTGGTGCCTTGTTGCCAATTGGTGACCTGCTTAAAACGGAAGTCTTTGAAATCTGCAAACAAATCAATTTGGCAGAAGGCAGCGCAATCATTCCTGAAAAAATTATAACTCGTCCACCTTCGGCAGAGCTAAGAGCTGGGCAAAAAGATTCTGACTCTCTACCCGATTACTCAAAATTAGATAAAGCTATTAATAGAGTGATCACTCAAAGAAAGCCTGCAAAATCTGAACTGGAACAATGGGTGCTTAACAGAAGCTTTATGTCAGAGTTTAAACGCTGGCAATCAGCTCCAATATTAAAAATTTCGGAACATGCTTTCGGTAGAGGACGGCGCATGCCACTCGCTCACAAGTTTAAATACTGATTTTAATATATTGCTTTGAAGCTAGATCAGCGTCAGTTGATCGCTGGTTTTTTCTATATAAGGAAATTTTAAAGGCGCCTTGCCTTGAAGCACTTCAACATTTTTTTTATCTAAAAATTTTGAAGGTAAAGCTTTTTCCATCAAGTCTGCAAAAACTTTTCCGCAGAGCTCAGCATCTTCATGCGCTCTGTGCAAAGTTCCAAATTTAAACTTCAAATGCTGAGCAACAGTTCCCAATCTGTAATTGCTCAAACCTGGAATAATCCTTTTAGCTAATGAAAGGGTATCAAAAACATAGCCTGATGGAGCTAAAAACTCATATTTACGGTAATCGTTGAGCAGAAATTGAAAATCAAAAGAAGCATTATGAGCGACCAGTGGGTCTTGTCCACAAAACTGAGTGAAAGTCTCGAGGCAATCTTGAACCAAGGGCTTACCCTCAACCATATCATCTGAGATGCCATTTACCCTAGAAGCGCCTTCAGGAATTGGCATAAGAGGATCTACAAGAGTTGAGTAAATATCAGCAGGCTTGCCATTAACGAATCTGACGGCACCGATTTCAACAATTCTGTCGATTCCAGCTAAAGTTCCTGTTGTTTCCAAGTCAAATGCGATAAAGTTCATATGAATAATTTAACTAATCTAACAACTTGAGACAAATTATAATCATGAAGATCAGATGTGCAGTGCATTATGAGGATCAGATCAAATCTGTTACCTTCAGCCCAAAAGACAGTCTAATGGAAGGCTTAAGAAAGGCCAAAATCCCTATACCTTTTTCTTGCGGCGGTGAAGGTATTTGCACCACATGCAGGCTATTTGTTATAAAAGGCGAAGTGACACCTATAGAAGAATTAGAAGAAAGCAGAGCCAAGGAGCGTGGCTACCTAGAAAATGAAAGACTCTCTTGCCAGTGCTATGCTTTATCTGAATCTATTGAAGTCAAACTCCCCTAAACACCTTTTATAAAAATCGGATTTGAAAAGATCCAAGGAATCCATTCTTGATTTCTAACTAATGGGTAAGTTGGATTAACTCTCACCTCAATCCGGTACATTCCCTTCTGCTTAGCTCTGTATATAAAATCTTTTTTAAAAACCTCTAAAACTTCACCATTTCGATAAAGCAAGATTTTTACGTCCACCAAAGTTGGAGGAACAACACCTTTTAAAGTTATTTCCTCATCAATACCTACAGAACCACCCATCAAAATTTTTTTCCGACTTAAAGTTTCTGCCCAAAACGCAAATCCCTTGGGATCACCGAGTAAATCTATAGAAAAATACGATTGTCCATTTTTTAAAGCTTCTAAAATTTTCTCATGGTTGCCAAAGCCAAGTAGCTCTTCAGTTAAGAGAACATGATTTTTTGCCATAAGAAAAATATTTTTGTAACTAGGAAAATTTAAACTGTAGTTTTTAGTAATCCTAAGTTTGGAAGTCACATCAGACCCTAAAAAACCAAAGATCAATGCTTTGCTGCCCCACTCATCCCAAATTTTATTAGAAAGTGCATCGTCAGAATATATGTCCAAAAAAAACAAACTGGGGTTAAAAGGATAGAAAAACACTGAACTTAGAAATGAAAGTTTGTGCGCCTCCCAGGCACTTCTCCAAACCTCTCTTAAATTTAGAATTTCTACACCAGTTAGAAAGTTTGGCCTTCTTTCAGAAGCCCATTCATAGCCAGCTTTATTGGGGTGTGCTAAAATTAAAAGCTCATCTACCCCAGTCTCAAGTTGGTTGGACACAAAAAGTTGAATGTCTGAATTTGATGAAAAAACTAGATTTTCAGATAGTGACGCATGTAAAAAACGAGAGCCGTTAAAACTTAATTCAGAACCATAAAAAACATGCAGATTCCCAAAGCGTATCGGTCGAGGCTGTTTTTGATCTATTGGATTAGTTTCATTGAAAAAAATAAAATCTAAATTAGCTTCATTCGCAGAGGCTATTATGTCTTGGACTCGTCCACTTCCTCTACTTTTATTTGAGTGGACATTAAGAACACCCTCATAATCAAAAAACTCATGTGTGTGAGATTCTTTAGCACTTACATCAACTACATTCAAATTAATACTTGAAAAAAAAACGCCTGAAACTAAATAGACGAGGCCTAAGAAAAAAAGTGCTAGATATATTTTCATAGTTCTTTAAGAGATGGAAACTCAAGTTTCTTTTCTTCACCAAAAACCCCGAGGGCTCCCAACTCATCACCATCCAGAAAAACATTAACCGCTCCTGCATCCATAAATCTTATTTCAGCTTGATCGAATCTAAAAGTTCTCACTGTATCAGGAACAAGTCTAGCCCGAACAGGTCTGTTGTCGTTGTTAGTCTTTATATAAAGATAAGTTTTAGCTAATGGCTCTACTGTCAATTTATGCTTACCACTTGGAGGCGGCGGAAGCACCTGCTTTGGCTCGGCAAGGGTGTTGTTGTTATCAACTGAACCAACAGCTTTCAATTCTGATTTTAGTTTGTTTTTTTTAGAAACCTTTTCATTATCAAAAACATCAAAACTAATATCTTCATTATTAACTGTCTCTTGGCCTTCCAATTCAGAGCTCACTGGAGTCACCTCGATCATTTTATCAGGAGCAAGCTGATCTTTGCCAGCGATATGACTATCCTCGTAATTACCAAGAAATGAGTAGAGTATAAACACAGCTGAAATCACTGAAACAAATAAGATCAAAGGCAAGAATTTTTCTTTTAGAAAATCTAAAACAAAAAAGTTTTGTGGCTCCGAAGTTTCAATCAGAACTCCATTTGTTACGACAGAATCCGACTCATCAAGAGTTTGCTTGTATTCATTCAAAATCAAATCTGGGCTGATCTTTAAAAACTTACAGTATGCTTTAATAAAACCTTTTGTGAATGCAGGCTTTGGTAAACCCTTAGAATTTGATGCTTCAATTTTTTTAAGCGTGCTTAAATTGATTTTCAATTCAAAGGCGACCTCTTCAAGCGAAACCCCTCGTTTCTCACGAGCCGCAGTTAATCTTTTTCCATATTCAAAAGTACTCACCAAAATTACATCCCTGAGTTTATTTTTTTACGAACAAAAATTTGAGCTTTAGTCAGTTTACTTTTAAGTCTCTTGTCTTTTGTTTCAATTTCATTCAGAATTTTCTCTGCAACAAAAAGGTTTCTTTTCTTAATAAAGATAAGTCCTTTTAAGTAAGAAACTCTATTTTCATATTCAGTGTTTAAACAAAGTACACCTGCTTTTCTAGCTGAATTGAGCGCTGGCCCTAGCAGGTCCATTTTATAAAATGATGAGGCAATGCTAAATCTGTTGCGACAGCTGCCAGGTGGTAGCGAAGCCGTTTTGACAGCTGATTTTAAAGCTAGTTTTTTACCACCGACTTTTAAGTCCGCTCGTAACTTAAGAGACCAGGTCTCTTCTTGATTTCGGTAAGTTAAGTCTTTAGCTGATTCATCTATAAGCTTTTTAGCAAGTTTGTATGTCTTTGGCTTAGTTAAGTAATAACTCACCAAAAAATTTCTAGCATCAGTATAACCAGGGTTTATCGATAAAGACTTTCTTACCTCTTTAAGCCCTTCTTTTTTAAAACCTCTGCCCAATAAGACTCTTCCTAAAGCATATCGGGATTCATAGTGATCGGGCATGATACTCAAAGCTTCCTGATAGTTTTCGATAGCTCTTTCAACCATAGCGTTTTCCTCTAAACTTTTAGCTATGGAGTAGTAGAGCTCGGCTTTTTCTTTTTTTACTGAAATGGGCTCGTTGCGAAGCTCAATTTCATTAAGACTTGGACTTGATGTGCAGCTTGTTAAATAGAAAGCGAATAAAAAAATAAAGACTTTTTTCATACGGTTATTTTAACAGGACTTTTGGTTTTTGTTCAAACTTCTAAGAACTTAAGGGCAGGAACAGACCTTACTAAACTGAAGGCCTGTTAAAAATTGAATTTATAGTTAATTATGCGTTAACGATTTCTGATTTATCAAAGAAAAGTGCAATTTCTCTTGCTGCACTCTCAGGAGAGTCACTGCCGTGAACTGCGTTTTCACCCATGCTATCTCCGAAAAGTTTTCTGAGTGTGCCTTCAGCAGCTTCTGCCGGGTTTGTCGCGCCCATGATTTCTCTGTTACGCATAATTGCGTTTTCACCAGACAAAACCATCAACATGACGGGACCGGAGGTCATAAAATCAACCAAGTCTCCAAAAAAAGGTCTTTCGCTGTGCTCAGCGTAGAATTCTTCACATTTAGCTTTTTCAAGATGAACTAACTTAGCAGCTCCTATTTTTAATCCATTTTCTTCAAATTTAGTGATCACTCCACCAATTACGTTTTTATTGATCGCGTTTGGCTTGATGATGCTAAAAGTTTTTTCCATTCCCATTGTAGTCTCCTTTTAAAGTGCCAGACCCTTGAATTCGAGGGCCTGGCACTTTTATGTTTTTATTTACTTAATGCTTTTTTCATTGTTGTTCCAAGAGCCGCAGGACTTCTGGCAATGTGACAGCCCGCAGCCTCTAAAGCCTCAAACTTTGCCTCTGCAGTTCCTTTGCCACCGCTTACAATAGCACCCGCATGGCCCATACGCTTACCTTTTGGCGCCGTAGATCCAGCAATAAAGGCAACAACCGGTTTTGTGAAGTTGTCTTTGATCCATTCGGCAGCCTCTTCTTCTGCAGTTCCACCAATTTCTCCAATCATGATAACAGCTTCAGTTTTGTCATCTTTTTGAAACATCTCAAGAACGTCAATAAAGTTTGTTCCGTTCACTGGATCTCCGCCGATGCCCACACAAGTGGACTGACCAAAACCAGATTCACCAAGCTGAGCCACAGCTTCATACGTTAAAGTCCCTGATTTAGAAACAACACCGATTGAACCAGATTTATGAATGTGACCCGGCATAATTCCAATTTTGCACTCATCAGGAGTGATCACACCTGGACAGTTTGGACCAATCAATCTGGTCTTTTTACCTTCAAGATATTTTTTAGCTTTAACCATGTCTAGAACAGGGATTCCCTCAGTGATGCAAATAACAAGATCTAAGCCCGCATCTGCAGCTTCCATAATAGCATCCGCCGCGAAGGGAGGAGGCACATATATAACTGAAGTGTTGCAGCCGGTTTCTTTTTTAGCTTCTTTTACAGTGTTGAAAATAGGAAGCCCCAAGTGCTTTTGTCCACCTTTGCCAGGTGTTACACCACCAACCATTTTTGTTCCATAAGCGATTGCTTGCTCAGAGTGAAACGTTCCTTGAGAACCCGTAAAACCCTGACAAATTACCTTTGTGTCTTTTCCAATTAAAATTGACATTATTTAGCTCCTTTAACAGCTGCTACAACTTTTTCTGCAGCATCTTGAAGATTTGTAGCTGGGGTGATGTCTAAACCACTGTTTGCCAGAATCTCCTTACCTTTTTCAACATTTGTTCCTGCAAGTCTCACAACTAGAGGAACTTTTAGACCGAGTTCTTTAGATGCAGCAACAACACCTTCAGCAATGATGTCACATTTCATGATTCCACCAAAAATATTCACAAGAATCGCTTTAACCGCGTCATCTTTAAGAATGATCTTGAAAGCTTCAGTCACTTTTTCTTTATCTGCTCCGCCGCCCACATCTAAAAAGTTTGCAGGGTTCTCGCCGTGAAGCTTAATGATGTCCATTGTAGACATCGCAAGTCCCGCACCATTTACTAAACAGCCAATGTTTCCATCTAACTTAATAAAAGCAAGATCGTACTTCTGCGCTTCAACTTCAGCAGGGTCTTCCTCAGTAATATCACGCAGCTCCATCATATCTGGATGTCTATACAAGGCATTTGAATCAAAGCTAACTTTGCCGTCCAAAATCATCACGTCACCCTCTGCAGTTTCAACAAGTGGATTCACTTCGATCATCTCAGCATCTTTTTCAATAAACATTTGGTAAAGCTTCATAAAAACAGATGAAGCTTTTAAAGCCACTTTGCCTTCAAAGCCCATATCGAAAGCAAGATCTCTAGCCTGAAAAGCTGTAAGGCCTACCGTTGGATCAACTTGAGTCGTTACAATTTTTTCAGGAGTTTTGTCGGCAACTTCTTCAATGTCCATTCCGCCTTCAGAACTTCCCATAAAAGAAACTGAACTTGAAGCTCGGTCTACAACACACGCGATGTAATATTCGCTCTTAATATTACAGCCTGATTCGATGTAAACTCTCTGAACTTCTTTACCCTCAGGGCCTGTTTGGTGAGTCACCAAAGTTTTGCCTAAAAGCTCTTTAACTAAGGGTGCAACCTCAGCTTCAGTTTTAGCAAGTTTAACACCGCCAGCTTTACCTCTGCCGCCAGCATGAATCTGAGCTTTAACGACCCAGATTTTAGTGTTTAGTTTTTTAAGTGCCGCAGGAACTTCATCTACTGAAGTGACCATAACACCTTCAAGAACTGGCATTTTGTAAGATTTGAAAACCTTTTTTGCTTGGTATTCATGTATATTCATTCTAGTACTCCAACTTCTCTAGATCAGCCATCAGACCTTTTACTGCTTCCACAGAATTTTCTAAACCGGCTTTTTCTTCAGCGTTAAGTTCAATTTCGATCACTTTTTCCATTCCATTCCCACCTAGTTGACAAAGGACTCCTACAAAAAGGTCCTTATACCCGTACTCACCTTGAAGATAAGCAGCACAAGGTAGAATTCTATTTTGATCTTTTAAAATAGCTTCTGCCATTTCTACTGCGCTCGCTGATGGAGCGTAGTAAGCAGAACCTGTTTTAAGATGGGCAACGATCTCGGCTCCACCTTTTCTTGTTCTCTCAACCAAAGCATCAATTTTTTCTTTTGAGAGAAGCTCAGTTAATGGAGCTCCACCGATAGAACAGTGTCTCGGCATGGGAACCATCGTGTCTCCGTGACCACCAAGAACAAATGCATTGATGTCTTTTACAGAATAACCAGTCTCTTCAGCGATAAAAGATCTAAATCTGGCGCTGTCTAAGATCCCAGCCATTCCGATGATTCTATTGTTTGGAAAACCTAAAACTTGTTTTGCAACATAGGCCATAGCGTCTAATGGGTTAGAAACAACAATCACTGTTGATTCAGGAGCATACTCTTTAACCCCGTTACAAACTGATTTCATAATTTTTGCGTTTGTTGCCAGAAGGTCATCTCTGCTCATTCCAGGTTTTCTTGGAATTCCCGCTGTAATGATCACGATGTCTGAGTCCGCGATGTCTGCATATGATGAAGTTCCAGTAACATTGCTGTCGAAGCCTTCTACTGGAGAAGCCTCAAAAAGATCTAGCGCCTTACCTTTTGCTGAACCTTCATTGATGTCCAAAAGAACAACATCTCCCAGTTCTTTCTGAGCTGCCCAATGTGCGCATGTGGAGCCCACAAATCCAGCACCTATTACCGATATCTTTTTTCTACTGTGTTGTTTTTTAGCCATAAACTCTCCTATTGATTTAGATAAAAAGAACTTATCTCTTTTAAATCATAAAGAAAAGAAACGGAACATCTAAAGTGCCCTGGGGCTAAATCAGACCGTTTACCCCAGTCTCTCGGCTCAAAGTCTGAGCTGTTTGTGATAAAAATAAAAAAAGCCCGACCATTGGTCGAGCTCTAAAGCTAATTATTAAGCTTGAAGAAAGAATATTATTTCTTTTTTCTAGCAGTTTTTCTCTTAGCTGGCTTTCTTTTAGCTGTAGTCTTCTTCTTAGCAGCTTTTTTTCTAGTGGTCTTTTTCTTAGCTGTTTTTTTCTTAGCAGCCTTTCTAGTGGTCTTTTTCTTAGCCGTTTTTTTCTTAGCAGCCTTTCTAGTAGTCTTTTTCTTAGCCGTTTTTTTCTTTGCAGCTTTTTTTCTAGTGGTCTTTTTCTTAGCTACTTTTTTCTTAGCTGTCTTCTTCTTAGTAGTCTTCTTTTTCTTAGAAACCTTCTTTTTAGCGGCTTTTCTAGTAGTTTTCTTTTTTGCTACTTTCTTTTTTGCAGCTTTTTTTCTAGTTGTTTTTTTCTTAGCAACCTTCTTTTTCGCTACTTTTTTCTTAGCTACTTTTTTCTTAGTAGTTTTCTTTTTCGCTACTTTTCTTTTAGTTGCTTTCTTCTTAGTTGTCTTTTTCTTTACGGCCATGATGTCCTCCTAAATTGTTGTCATCGCATTAACGTTTTTGTTTCATTTATAATTTTAGCTTCATGACTCTAATCGTCAATATAAAATTTAAGTTGAATCTTTTTTTGCAGAGTATGAGCTATGATTTACTCGTTTTTACCTCTGATGTTTCTAAATTTGCATCTCGGATTTTTTTTATTTTGTACTGAACACCGGACAAAAACAACAAAACCCAAGCTTGATAAAATTTTAGGTTTCTATTCTCTTGCAACAGTCCTAACGATTGCCTCCTGGCTGTTTTTTTCAACTCATTTATCAGTCTACATCCCTTTGTTAATAGGTTTTCTTTGTTTTTTGAAAACAAAATTATTAAATTCAGAAAGTGACTTTAAGAAACTAAATTCAATTATAATTATGTGTGAAATGACCCTTATTTATCTTAAAACTGGTCGCTCATTTGATGAATCCGTGCGGCTGAGTTCTAGCAAAATAGGCGGTTATTTTTTGAAATTCACACAAGATAAAAAAAATGTTGTCGTGCAACAACCAAAGTCGAGAAAAGTGCGACTTTTTGAAGATTTTGAGCAAGATTTGAATCAGGTCGCTAAAGTTCAAGTCGGAAAACTAGAACTTTTAGAGTCTGTGAAAACCAAATACGACACATTTTTATCTTTAAAACAAAAAACACAAACTGCTACAACCCAATACCGAGCCCAATCATCAACCTTAGTTGCCCTTTGGCTGCTCTCACTTACTTCACTTATCTGGCAAGATAAGTTTTTTGTGCATCAAAATACAATAGTCGTGAGCTTAGTGATGATGGTTTTAGGGCTGATTTTGTCCCGTCGCATTTTAATCAAGACCGAGTTTCGGATTTAAAAATGATTTTATCCATTCTGCTGCTTCTGAAACACTTGCATTAGTCTAAGAATGGAAACACCTGTAATCGCACTCATACAACACCTGATTTTCTCACTGCGGTCAGGCAGCTCTACCGCGCGGGCTGTAGAAGTTTTTAAAGTGAATCAGCCCGAGACTTGGCTAAAGCTTCAAATGAGCAAGTCAGATTCTAAACCCATACCCATTTCAAGCGTTGAATACGAGCTGCAGTTTATTTTGGAAAGAGGCTTAAAAGGCCTTCCCGTTTTAAAATCTTTAATCGAAATTAATAAAAGAGCCTTATCAAAGTTGCACACTCAGATTGATCAACACACAGCCAAAACACCTTTTCTTGCATTGATACCTCTTTTTACACTTCAAATGCCAAGCTTGATCGTTATTTTTATATATCCACTAATCACTGAACTGCTTGAGAGTTTTAACTGATGTGTTTTGTTTACTTTATAATAAGCCTCTTCATGTCTACCATGATTTTAAATCACAACTTAGCTTTTGCCGGGGTTGAAAGCTGCACCGAGCAGTTAAAAACATTTCATTGGCCTACCGACTGTCTGCTGGGATTAAAACTTTCTAAAGCACCTAAATCCCACATCAACTATAAAAATTTAGACAAATGGTGTGCTCTGAACTCAGAAAAACTTGCAAAAACCAGTGTGACTAAGATTTTTGTATCTCTTTCGCCTCCACCAAACTGCTTGAAACAAGCAGAAGCTCAATTAAGGCAAAATAAGGTTCTCACACTACTAAAAGGTGAATTTTTGAATTCTTTTCTATAGACTGAAATCTCTAAGCAGCCTACTTATTAATCATGTTTAGCTTCAAATCATCTTACAGCGTTATTGAGCCTATTGGTGAGGGCTTAAATGCCTCGGTCTATAAAGTTTGTAAGACTCATCCAAACTTAAAATCAAAGCACATTTTTGCCCTTAAGGTTCTAAAAAGCACTAGCGATCTAAAGGTCTTTAAGCTTGAGTTTGAAAATTTACTAAAAGCTAATGGCAAACATCTGGTGCGCTACTGTGGCTGGGAAACTTACAAATCAAGACCAGCTCTCTTACTTGAATATATAGACGGAGTCACCTTACACGAACTTGCGCAAACTTTTGAACTCAGTGAACAAGACGTGGCATGGATTCACCAAGAAACGCTCAAGGGTCTCAGTGAGCTTTCTGAGAGCAGTTTGTCACACGGAGATCTCAGCTTAAAGAACATTATGATTCAAAAAAACGGAGAACTTAAACTGATCGATTTTGGCCTCTCGCACTGGTCTACAAAAAAAATTGAACTCACGCCAGAGTTTGCTGCTGATGAGCTTTTGAAGGGCGCTAGTCCATCACACACCACCGATCTCATTTCGGCACGAAAGATCATAAAAAAAATCTCCACGGCTTTTGATCCCGAAAATATTTTTACTCTGAGTCCTAAAATCGACACGCCTCCCAAGTCTTTAATGCTCAAAGTTGAAAAGCTCAAAAAAACTCCTGAACAAACAAAAAGTTTGAGTTTAGGCAAAAAAACGAATGCAACTGTATCAAAGCCCCATTATTTAGCTTGGCTTTTTTCTTCACTGCTTTTCTTAGCCCCTGCCAGTGCTTCAAACAATCTTAAAAAAGAAGCTCTCTATCAAATCCGTTCTAAAAGCTGGATTCAGGTGACCAACAGCAAAGGCCAAAGTTGCTTCACACCATGTGCTCTTAATCTTAAACAAAACGATCTTGAGAGCCTTCAGTGGAAAGATCAACAGCAGTCGGGGCAGATCAACATCTACACTGACTCAAACAAAATCATTTCTATCAATCTATAGTTACTCGTTATCCCGCAGCTTGTTTAAAGGTTTTTTTTAAATCAAAATAAACATATGTTTGATTTTTTCTATTTTATTTTAGGATTTATTCAGGGCCTCACAGAGTTTTTGCCCGTTTCAAGTTCTGGGCATTTGGCCCTAGCTCAGCAGTTTTACTCCAATCTTGAAAAAGAAAGCCTTTTGATCGAAATCACTGCTCATTTTGGCAGCCTACTCGCTATTGGCTTCTATTATAGAAAAGCATTTATTAACGCCCTAGTAAAAGCTTCACCCTCTAAAGACTTCAGCAAGATTTTTATTCTCTTTATTTCAACTTTGCCCGCTGGACTCGCGGGTCTTTTCTTGAAAGACCACATCACAAATCTTTTTTCCAGTCTTCAGGCCGTGGCCTACGGATTTTTGTTTACAAGTTTTGTATTGGTGCTCACCTACTGGCTTGCAAAATCAAAATCTATCCGACCCCTTCAAACATCATGGCCAACTCCGGCAGGAGCAATTATTATAGGCCTTGCTCAAGCACTAGCTCTACTTCCTGGCATCTCAAGATCTGGATCTACAATAGCAGCTGGTATATTAACTGGGCTTAAACCAAAAGATTCAGCGTTCTTTTCCTTTTGCAGCGTTGCTCCACTTATTTTGGCTGCAACCGCACTCTCGGGATACAGAGTTTTCTCTCATGCAGAGCGTTTAACACAGTCCGAAAACCCCTTAAATTTAAGCGTTTTACTGGTTTCTTCTTTTTTCTTTGGCTGGTTAGGCTTAAGATTAGTCGTAAAGTTTTTAGAGAAAGATAGGTTCCACCTATTTGCTGCTTATCTAACTCCATTAGCTTTTTATCTTTTATATAGGGGGTCTTTTTGAATTCAAATTACGCGCGAGATTTAAAAAATTTTGCAGATAAACTCGCAAGCGATGACTGCTTGTCTGAATCTGAAATCAAAACAACAATGGCCAAGCTCGACCTCATTTACACTGAAGACGAAATTGAACGTTTGAACCGCGTCCTCCTTGCACTTCATCCAATTTCAAAAAGAATAACCGAAGACCACAGTCTAAATAATAATCTCAAAAAGGAGATCAATCATTAAAACTTACAACAGCGTTTTAGAACTTATTGGCAATACACCTATAGTTGAACTCCACAAAGTTGTTCCTAAGGGCAAACACAGATTTTTCGGGAAAGTTGAATATCTTAATCCAGGCTTAAGCATCAAAGACCGTGCAGCAATTGCAATAATTGATGGAGCAGAAAAAAGAGGCGAACTAAAACCTGGCGGCACAATTGTTGAGGCCACTTCAGGCAACACAGGTGTAGGTCTTGGTCTGATCGCAGCTGTTCGTGGGTACAAAGCTGTTTTCACAATGCCTGCTAAAATGTCTATGGAAAAAAGAGCGACTCTTAGAGGTTACGGTGCAGAAGTGATCATAACACCGAACGGTGTTGAACCTGATGATCCAGAAAGCCACTACTCCGTTGCAAAAAGAATTGCAGCAGAAACTCCCGGCGCTTACTACACAAATCAGTATCACAACCAAGATAACACGGACATGCATTACAAAACCACAGGCCCTGAAATTTGGGATCAAATGGATGGCAAAGTAGACCTCTTTGTTGGCGGGGCAGGAACTGGTGGAACCATCACTGGTGTTGGCAAGTTTTTAAAAGAAAAAAATCCTGATGTTAAAATTGTTTGTGCCGATCCAGTTGGAAGTATTCTTTATGATCTTTTCTACCATAAAGAAGTCCGCACCCCGACAGCAAGTTATCAAGTTGAAGGCATTGGAGAAGATATGTTTCCTGAGTGCCTGAACTTTGATTATATAGATGACTTTGTTCAAACCACAGATAAAGAAGCCTTCACACTCTGCCAAGAGTTGACCAGAAAAGAAGGTCTTATGGTTGGCCCCTCTTGTGCGTCAGCTTTGAGCGCCGCCATTAAGTATTCTGAAAAACTAGAAAAACCATCAAACATCGTGGTTATTTTTCCAGACAATGGTTCCAAATACTTAAGCAAAACGTTCAACGATGAATGGCTGAAAAAACACGGGATCGTTTAAAAATGAAAAAGACGCCTGATACGTGGAATCCCAAAGACTTTGGTTTTTCAACTCGGGCTATTCATGCGGGCCAGGAACCTGACCCCACAACGGGCGCCATCATGACGCCTCTTTATCTAAGTTCAACTTATGTGCAGTCGTCTCCAGGCGTTCACAAAGACTACGAGTACTCTAGGACCTCCAACCCAACTCGAAGAGCTTATGAAGACTGCTTAGCCTCACTTGAAGAAGGAGTGAGGGGGTTTGCCTTTGCCTCTGGTTGCGCAGCCATGACCACCACTATGCAGATGCTCACAAGTGGCGACCATGTCATTGCAGGTGATGATTTATATGGTGGAACCTTTAGACTTTTTGACCAAGTCATTCGTAAAAATGGAATTGATTTTTCTTATATAAATCTTACCGACCTTTCAAAACTAGACGCAGCAGTAAGTGAAAAAACCAAAATGATTTGGATCGAGACTCCAACCAATCCAACACTTAAAATTGTAGACATCGAAGCCGTCTGTGAATTTGCTAAATCTAAAGATCTAATCGTAGTTGTCGACAACACTTTTATGAGTCCTTACTTTCAAAGGCCACTCACACTGGGCGCAGATGTAGCGCTTCACTCAACAACTAAATTTGTCGGTGGGCACAGCGACCTTGTGGGCGGAGCGGTTGTGGTCAAAACGGAAGAGCTTGCTGACCAGTTTCAATTTTTAACAAACTCAATGGGGGCAATCGCTTCTCCTTTTGACAGCTTTATGGCTATGCGCTCATTAAAAACTTTATCAATACGAATGGAAGCTCATCAAAAAAATGCAGTGGCACTCGCTAAGTTTTTAGAAGCTCACGACAAAGTTGAAAAGGTTATTTACCCGGGACTTGAATCACACCCTCAACACCAAATTGCTAAAAAACAAATGTCTGGCTTTGGGGGAATGATCACCTTTTATATTAAAGGCGGACTTGCTGAAGCAAAAAGATTTCTAGAGACCATAAAAGTTTTCAGTCTTGCTGAAAGTTTAGGCGGAGTGGAGTCTCTCATCGAACACCCGGCTATTATGACCCACGCATCTGTTCCTTTAGAAATGCGTAAGGAGCTTGGCATTAGTGACTCTTTAATACGCCTTTCAGTAGGGATTGAAGACTTAGAAGATCTGATAGCCGATCTGAATCTTGCTTTGAATTAATGCTCTCAATCAAAGCTCCTAACTAGGTTTAACAAATCAAGTTTGACTTAGAGAATTCAAACTTGATATGACTTTATACTTCAAATGTGGCTCAGTAGCTCAGTTGGTAGAGCAGAGGACTGAAAATCCTTGTGTCGGCGGTTCAATTCCGTCCTGAGCCACCATTTCCAAAGGGTCCGTACTGTAACCTCAGTAACACTTTATACAAAAGACCCGGCTAATGGCACAGAGGCTAGTCTATTGCAGGGCTATTCGAATTTTTGGGTGATTGGTTTTGTTTAGAGACGGGCTCTACATTCATTGATTCAATCGTGTAAACGCCAGCCTTACCTTTTGCCAGCAGCTTTTTAAGACTGGTTATTTTGCCATGAGACCATTTTTTATCAGTTATACATGAAGGTTTTTCTAGATTCACAACGCTCTGACTTGCCTCATAGGTTCCATAGTACTGAACACACTTAAATTCTTTTTCTCCAAATGACTTCTTTTTTGTCACTCGTCCATTTGGTCCTGTATTATAAACCACTTCTTCTACATTAAATACTGTCTTTGAATCTTTAACGTAAATTACGCCAGTCTTTCCTTTGAGTTGATAAAAATTAAAATCAGACAGGTCGGTGTTTCTTTTAAATTTCAAATTTAAAGTGGGAATGGAACTTTTTTTCTTAGAATGATCCTGGGTAATTGAATTATGAATTACTTTACCATCGAGACACATAATTGGTTGCCCTGAATTTCCGCCATTACTGTATCTAAAGACTTTTAAGTATTTTCCGTCTACTACAGCTGTGCAAATTGAAACCCCTTTACTGCCACTAGAGCCCGTAGTTGGAGCAGCAAATACCGATTGTGTGAAAGAAAAAAAACTTACTGTAATTAGAAATAGTAACATGTTTAAACTCCTAGTGCTTTTTAAAGACTATTAACCTTAAGACAGCAAGGCAGGTCAGCACAAGCGCCCTTTACTCTATGCTAAGTGGAGCCTTAATGGACTCAATTCACCCCACCTAATCTAGATTTTAGTAAAGACTAATCTCTAGTTTAACGCTTTCTCAAAAAAAGTAAACTTGAGCGCGTCCTTGAGCGCTCTTTGCTTTAAGTTTGAAGCGCCAGTGTGGCCGCCCTCAGAGTTCTCATAGTAGTAAACCTCATGGCCCTGATCCTTCATTTTTTTATACATTTTTCTAGCATGGGCCGGATGAACACGATCATCAAAAGTTGATGTGTAGAAAAACATTTTTGGATAAGTCTTGTCTTTTTCGACATTGTGAAATGGAGAGTACGTTTTTAGGTAAGCACGCTCGGCTTCAATCTTAGGGTCGCCGTACTCAGGAATCCAACTGCTTCCAACCAACAGTTGATCATATCTCAACATGTCTAAGAGAGGCACCGCTGAAAATGCAGCCCCATATCTTTCAGGAAACAAAACTGACGAAGCTCCTACTAGTAAACCCCCATTGCTCCCTCCAGAAATTCCTAGATGCTTTGGCGAAGTGATTTTTAGCTCTTCAAGACGCTTAGAAATTGCGGCAAAGTCTTCGTATGATTTTTTCTTATTAAACTTTTGAGCTGCTTGATGCCACGCAGGCCCGTACTCCCCGCCACCTCTGATGTTTGCCAATACAAAAACATGCCCTTTTGAAACCCAATTTGGAATTCTTGTTTTAAGATAAAAAGGAGACAATGAGATTTCGAATCCACCATAACCGTACATTATAGTTTTGTTTTTAGAATTGAATTTCATGTCTTTTCTGTAGACTACAAAAAACGGGATTTTTGTGCCGTCCTGACTTTTCGCCCACTCTTGCTTGGCTATAAAATCTTTTGATTTAAAGTAAGTTTTTTCTTGCTGTAAAATTTTAGATTTCAGTCTTCTTACGTCATAAAGCTCAACTTTATTGGGAGCTAAAAATCCCGAGGTTTTCAGCAAAACTTTGTTAGAGCTTAAGTCCGTGTCTAGCACTGAAACCTCTTCTTTAAAGGAAAGGTTCCTGATGTCCCATTTGTTTCTTTTTAAGGGGTAGTATCTAAATGCTTTTTTGATCACATCTTCTTGTATAACCACTAAGATATAATCCTTTGTGGCATTTAAACTTTCAAAAGACTGATTTTTCTTAGATTTAAAGAACGACTTTAAACTTGAAAAGGAACCCTTTCCGAGATTTTCAATATAAACTATATCACCTTTGGCAAAGCCCTTTTCATTGTCTTTCATGGAAAAGAATATTTTATTTTTAAAAGCGCCCACGACAGATGTTTTCTTAGGAACAGGTAACCTGTTCAGCTTTTCATTTTCGTAAATATACTTATTAGATGAAAAGAAATCCACTGAGTCTTCCACAAAGTGAACTTTTTTATCTTTAGAGATTTGCATACTGTACGACCAGATGCCCGTGTTTTCTTTAGGTATGGTCAACAAAACTTTTGCTGCGGCAAAATCTTGACCTCTCTTCATAAGCTTCATCTCTCTTGGGTAGCCCGATCTAGTCACCATATCTTTATTAAGATTTGACCCGATTAGAAGCTGGTCCTTATCGACCATGTCTATAGCATACTTTGCTTCTGGAAGGTTAAGACCTTTATCGATAAATCTTTTTGTTTTTAAAGAAAACTCTCTAATCTGAACAGCGTCTTTCCCGCCATTTGAAAGCTTAATCAGAACTCTGTCTTGCTGTGTAGATAGCGGCGCAGTTAATGAGCCCTTAAAAACCCATTTGATGTTTTCTTTTTTCGACAAATCATCAAAACTTATCAGCTTTTCCCATTTTAAATTTTTACGACCAGATGAGTAATCATTAAATTTAACCCTTCTCCAAAGACCTCTTTGGTTTTCAGCATCTTTCCAAAAGTTATAAAAATAATTTCCCCTCTTCGTCCCGTAGAGTATTTTATCTTTTGACTCTAAAGCTTCAAGAATGTTTTTTCGCATTTTTTCAAAGTCTGGCTCAGACTCCATACTCTTCTTAGTGGTTTCAGACTCTTGCTCTACCCATTTAAGAATTGGTTTGGCATCTATTTGTTCTAAGCTTCGATAATCTTTTTCTCCACTTGTACAAGCAGTGAAGAAAACACTTATAGATGATAAAATTATTACCAGATTTTTCATAATACTCCTCTTTGATTGGATCCATACAAAATAGACTGACTTTTTACTAAAAAACAGTTTAAGATTTTTTTAAACACAAGGTGGACCCAATGGCTCAAAACTCTCAATTTGTACCAATACTTCTCAATATTTTTGCTGCATTTGTTAGCGCTTTTGGGCAGTACCTGTATAAAATTGGTTCGGCCAAGTTAGGCGTTGAACCCATTTACAAAAATTATCATATTTTTTCAGGCATCGTGCTTTTCACTGTAGTTATGGTTCTTTTTTTAACTGCGTTTAAGCTCGGAGGCCGCCTATCTGTGACCTATCCGATTTATGCCAGTACTTTTTTATGGGGAACTCTAATAGGCGTTTATTTTGACAAAGAACCATGGAGCTATGGACAGGCTTTAGGAGTTTTCTTGATTTTAGTAGGAATTACATTTGTCGCTGCTCTGAGCCCTGAATAGTTATAACCTAGCTTAGAATTTTAACTATCTGCTTAACAATTAGCCGGCTTTGGTGGATAAAGCCTCATGTTTGAAAGTTTTATAACACTATTTATCTTTTGGTTTTTATTGGACTTTATATATGTCTAAACTTATCGAGCGCATTCATGAAAAACCATTTTTACTTGCTCCTATGGCAGGAATTAGCGACATAGCTTTTAGAAGATTTATGTCCGAGCTTGGAGCCTCAGTTGTGACAACAGAACTTGTCTCAGCCAATGGACTGCAGTACAAAAGCGAACGCACTAGAAAACTTATGAAGATCTGCGAAGAAGAGAAACCAGTTGGAATTCAAATTTTTGGAGAGACTCTAGACGCTCTTGGCTACGCTGCGAGTGAGTGCGAACTGTTAGGCGCAGACTTTGTAGATTTAAACTTTGGTTGCCCCGTTAACAAAGTTGTAAAAAAAGGGGCTGGCTCTGCGGTTTTAAAAGATTTAAACCAGCTCACTAAAATTTTAAAAGTCGTGCGCTCGGCGGTTACAATACCCGTCACTATTAAGGTTAGAACGGGTTGGACGCATGAACACCGTAACGCTCCCGAAGTTTGTAAAATTGCTTTTAACGAGGGAATCGAGTGGGTAGCCATCCACGGCAGAAGTCGAGCACAAGCCTACAATGGCAAAGCTGACTGGGATTACATTACAATGACCAAGGCAGAAAGCCCTCTCCCGGTGATCGGAAACGGAGACCTTACTTCAGCAAAGCTTTGTATAAAAAGACTTGAAGAGTCTAAATGTGATGCTGTGATGATCGGGCGCGGCGCTTTAAAAAATCCATGGATATTTCAAGAGAGTTTAAATCTAATGGGCAAAAAAAATATTAAAGTTGAACGCGATATACTTCCGCTAATCTTAAGACTTAAAAGCCTTTACCAGGAACATTTTGATGAACGCATAGCCATGCTACAAATTAAAAAATTCTCTTCTTGGTTTTCATCTGGGTTTCCTGGATCTGCCCAGTTTAGAAAAACTCTTTTTTCCACTAAAGATCAAGATGAGCTGTGGTCAAAAATTGTGGAGTATTTTGAAAGCTGCAAAGAACACATCCAGAAAGACACTAGTGATGAAAACTTCTTAATGGGTGGCCACGGCTAGTCCTCGCCTTCGTTTTCGCCCCCATCACCTGCTTCTCTATCATCGTAATCAGGAGCATCGTCTTCAACGTCTGCACCTTCTTCTGAATATGTTTCTTCACTTTGTTCTTTATCTAGACTCTTTTCTTCAGGCTCCGCCCCGTCAGCTTCATTAGAATCAACTTCAGTATCAGACATCTCTCCATCTTCAGGCTCAACAACTTCAGCCTCGAAAAGATCTGCATTTTTCAATATTTGGATATCTTCATCTGAGTCTTTTAAAAAATCATCAATGTCTACGATCAAAGTCTCGTAATAGTCTTCATCTATAGTTTTTCTTCTTTTCATTCTGCGGAGAAAAGAAATCATTCTTCTTTTTTGATATGAACTGAGTTCCTTTTTAAAAAAAGTTCTAGAATATCTAACCGGACTGGGCAACAAGATCACTAAATATGTGGCCTCGAGTGGATTTAAAAGGCTGGGCGGTTTATCAAAATAAAATTTTGAGGCCTGCTTAATGCCCCACAAGTTTTTTCCAAACTCGATAGCATTCACATACTTCTCAAGTATTAGTTTTTTAGAATGTTTTTTTTCTATTCTTTTTGCCAACTTGGCTTCTACTATTTTTCTGGATATTGTTTTGTCTCTGCTCAAATAAACATTCTTAACCAGCTGTTGAGTTATAGTTGACCCGCCCCTCACAAAAGCAAACTGTCTTAAATTTGCAGCCATAGACTTTCTAAGCTCTCTCCAATCAAAACCATCATGAGCATAAAATTTATCATCTTCAGACATTACAATTGCTTCTAAAAAATAAGCAGAGACATCTTTTAGTTGAACGTAGTCTGGGTTTACTGAGCACAAAAGTTTTTTAGAAATCGAGGTTTTAAAGCAAGTGTTTAACTGCGGATACTCTCCAACACTAATTGAAAAAAACCAACCCACAAATATAAGGGGTATGATACCCGCCCCAACTAAAATAGGCTTTTTCAAAGCAAACCCTTATTCTTAGCCCAAGATAAGCTGTCATCTATACTCTCTTGAAATGGTCTTGATTTGAAATCTAGGTGTTTTTTTGCTTTGTCATTTTTAAACCAATGATACATCGTAGCAACACGTAAATTTTCATAACTAACGCCAGTTTTAAGTCCTATTAAGCCTAGTAAGTCCGCCAGCTTTCCCATCGTTAAAATCAAAAAAGTTGGAATAGCATATTTTACTTTTGGAACTTTTGCCCAATCAGCTATCTCATTTAAAAGCTCTTTTATTGTGATGTTGTCTCCCGACAAGATGTAGCGCTCACCAGACTTACCCTTAAAGGTCGACTTAATAAACGCATCACAAACATCATCAACATGAACTACGCTCACTCCACCTTTGGAACAAACTTTTAAGTTTCCCTTGGCCATTTGAAGTTGAAACTTTCGGCTCCCTTTGAGCATATCTCTTGGACCGTAGATAGTTGAAGGGTTTAGAATGATCGCATCATTTCCATTTTCGCAAAAACGCTTTACAAGCTCTTCTGCTTTTCTTTTTGTTTCAAAATATCCAAAATCAAACGATGCAATAGTGTATGATGATTTTTCATCAAGAATTTCTTTTTTTGTTTTACTAGCCCCTACCGCCACGACTGAACTTGAATAAATAAGTCTTGGTCTAAGCCCTTTAACCATCTGTATTTTTTTTATGACTTCTCTGGTGCCTTCAACATTGACTTTTTCCATAATTGCTCTGTCTTTTTTAGTGTAACCTACATGGCCCGCCAGGTGATATACGAAATCAAAACCTTCCAAGGACCAATTATTAGAAAACAAATCGCCTTTAACCCAATCTACTTTTATATTTTTAAATGCCTCTTCTTGTTCTAGAAATGATTTGAGTTTTTTTTCAGTCCTGTACAATGCACTTACACTAAAACCCTCACGGCACAATTTTTCGATAAGATGGGACCCCAGAAATCCCGTCCCCCCCGTTATAAAAACTTTTGAACTCATCAAGTCTCTCCTGAAACAGAATGCTTAAGCCACTTCTTAGACGCGGACTCAAGCAAATCAAAGTTACCCCATCTCACCTCTTTAGATTCTGGCACAAGACTTAAGTTTTTGACAAAGCTCAACTCTCTTTCCTTAAACAAAATCTGATAGTTTTTTAAAATTGAATCGAAGAGAGCTGCATCTTTGTACAAAACGCTCAGTTCATCACAAAGCTCTTCCATATTCGCAGTTCCTGTTGGCTGCTTTCCTGCCTTTAAAAACAAAGCCGAAATTATGAACTCTGTATGAAAAAGGCCTCCCCGAGCTAACTTAATTGGATCGAGGGCTCTATCAGGCATCTTAAGGCGCTCTTTTAAAATTTTAAACAGATCTCCAAACTCAGACTCTTCTAACGGTCCTTTTAAATATTTTAAAGTTTTTTCGGCATCAAAGAGAAACCTATGCTTTAAGTACATCAGAAGTTGCCAGGCTGGCGCCTTTTTTTCTAAGTGCTCTTTTAATGTACTTAGATTCATAACAATAGGAGTTGCTTTGCCCATTGGGCCCCCCGTCTTATCAAAAGGCACAAGTGGCCCAAAAAAAGTTGGAAACGACAGTTTTTTATAAAGCTCCCTAGCTTTCTTTTTTGTAGCAGCATCATCAATGTTGTGCTCATCGTTAGTGACTAGTATAAAATCTAAATCTGATTTTAAACCCATTTCTTTAGTCGCCATTTTTCCCATAAATAAAATATCAATCCCATCTTTAGGATCCAGAACTTGTTTAAGTGTGTACTCATAGGCATCAGAGACATCCCTTGAAAGAATCTGGGCGTTTTTAGTCTTAGCAAAATGATTTGAAGCTAAAATGCGTTGAACCATCTTTATATCACTTAAATTTTCAAATTTTTCTACACCGTCAGATTCAAAAAAATTTCTGCGTAAAAAAAACAAATCTAATAAGCTAGGTCTTCTCGATAAAACCCGGCAGCCATAATCTGAATGAACCAGCAGATCTACAAAAGCCTGTTTCATGTTCTTCTGATTTAGAATGGCATTGCGGTAGTATGCAAACATTCGATTTTTATTTGAGAAGTAACTTTCTAAATTGTGAGAGGCCTTTCTTTTGTCTGCCCCACTTAAACTAGACAGAATTTCATTTTCAAAAGACATTTTTGTTGAACTCGAACCGTCTCTTCCAAAAAGATTTTGAGAAGATTTAGCGAAATCCTCAACCAACTTATGTACTGTCTTCATGGCTTCTACTATTCTTGGAGTTAGTGAGTCTGGGCTGCCTAGCGGCCAGTCGAAACCCGCCTGCTCTCTAAAAGCGTGGTGTTCACCCTCCGCCTGTCTTAATATAAGATATGCTGTTTGCAGTTTTTGGAAAAGCTCAACGTGAACTTCATCTTTTATCAACATTCTTAAAATTGAAAATGTTGAACCTCCTCTATATGCGGGATTTTTACCTCCAAACAATATTTGAAAAGTTTGAACAAAAAGCTCAACATCTCGAATGCCTCCAGCTCCTAGCTTTAGATTTATTGTTTTCTCGGTAACCTCAACCCTGTACTGCTCTCTGAGTTTTAAAAAACTGTGGAAAAAATCAACTCGTAGGTATCTTCGATAACAAAACTCATCTCTTATTTTTTCGATCTTAGCTTTCAGGTCTGGATTTCCAAAAGGAATACTCATTCTAGTGTAAGAGTAACGCTCCCATGGATCAGATTGGTTCCAAAGGTGCACTCCAAGCTGATCCGCTCTGCACACAAGTGGAGCGTTAGCACCTCCAGGTCGCAGATCTAAATCTATTTTAAACCCCGCTGGAACTTGAAGAGCTGCTCCACTGCTAGCAATAAAGCTTCTTATCTTTGGTTTAGATTTTTGCTGGTCACCAAAGAAAATAAGATCAATGTCTGAACTTAAATTAAGTTCACCAGAGCCCAGTTTTCCCATCATAGCCATCACACAAGGATCTTCTTGTGTAAAGTGTGTTGACCACTCCTCTTTTAAAAGATCTTTAACAGACTCGCTCCATTCATGAAGAATTTTTTCTGGAGCATATTTTTTTGATTTAAAAGCAAATGAAAAACAACTCCAAAGAAGATGTTTTTTTTCAGCAAAATTTTTATTTTCTTTAATCAAAAGCTCTCTACATTTAGTAGTCTCCATCCCTTCAACATTGTCTAAAAACCACTCCAAGTTTGGAATGGGGGCTTTAGATCTTAAATGTGGATGCTCTTTTTCTAGTTTAAGTAAGGAGACCATTTTACGTGGTAATAGTTGTATTTGTCGTTTGTGATTTGAACAGCATCTCCGCCAGTTGATCTCATAATATAAATTTCTTTTTTACCCGTTCTATTCGATATAAAAGATATGAATCTTCCGTCAGGACTGTAACTAGGGCTTTCATTATTCGACCATTTACCCGTTCTTTTTCTTTTTTCAGTCATTCTTTTTAAAGCAGAGCCATCAGCATTCATAGTGAAAATATCAAAATGCTTTTTGTCCCAACCTGCAAAGACAATTTTTTTTCCATCTGGAGACCAGCTAGGTGCAGAGTTGTAACGCCCGGCTATAGTGAGTCTTTTAGGAACTTTGTTAGAAAAACTCATTGTGTAAAGCATAGGTCTTCCACTACGGTCAGAAGAAAAAGCCAGCGTTTTCCCATCTGGTGAAACATCCGGCTCAACGTTCATTGTTCTACCCGGGCCTTTAGTTAATCGTTCAATGACACTACCGTTGAGGCCAATTCTAAATAAATCTGGAACACCCGACTGCGTAAGGGTCATAAGAAGTGACTTCCCGTCTGGAAAGAATGTTCCACCAGAATTTATACCGGGTCTTGATGACAGCAGACTTCTTCTTTTAGTTCTAAAGTCATAAATATAGAGGTTAGCGTTTCTAACGCCTGATTGAGGTTGAATGGTGATTGCACTGTAAACGATTTGACTACCACCTGGTGACCAGGCTGGGGAAAGTGCTGAGGCTTTATGATAGGAAACCCTAGTTGGCTTGCCACCATCCCAGTTCATTACATAAATCTCTTTCCATCCAAAGCCTACTCTATCTGAGGTGGCCACAAGCTTGGTGTTGAAAATTGATTTTTTTCCGGTAAGCGCTTGCATGAAGTCATCAGAAAAACGGTTGGCAATTGTGACACCCGACAGATCTTGTGTTGTATAGGTTTTATCAAGTGCAAGCTTTAGACCCTTTAATAAATAAACTTTAAACTGCACCAACTGTTTTTTCCCAGACGTTGCTGTACTTGGTGCAACCAAAAACTCAACACCTTGTTTTCTAATGGCCTCAGCTTGGCTAGCATTGATGTTGCCTGAAAGCTGATTCACCGTAGCATTGTTGACAAATCTGAAGTAGGTCGAAAAACCCAGATTTTTTTTAATCTGCGAAATCAAATCAGCCTTTCTAAGTTTTGAAACACCTGCAACATTCATAATGGCAACAGTGCTCTGTTTAGAGCCCGCCTTGCCTATGTCTATTTTGAGGCCTTGCGCAAAAGCTATATTAGAGGACAGTAAAAAGCCCCCAAGTATTAGAATAAATTTCATAATCTTTCTCCCTATTTCTACGGAAACGCTAATTGAACGCCTTCATAAAAAACAATTTTTTTAAATTTGGATGGTGGAGGGCTAAAAGGAGCTGAATCCACAATCGCCTCCATCACTTTTTCATCATATATCGAGTTGCCAGAACTGCTGACAATTTTTTTAAAGATGAGGTTTCCGTCCTCATCAATTTTAATATGTGCTATCGCCCTTAAGTCACCTTCTAAAAGCCACTTTGGAAGATCCCATTCTGAAGATATGGCTTTGTGCAAAGTTGACTTGTAGTTAGAGTATTCAATTTTCTCAACACCTACTAAGTCAGTACCTTTAGCAATACGGTTTCCTGCAATCGCCTTTTGTTTCTCTTCCAGTTCATTTTCAACTTTTGCCGCTTTTAGTGCAGCAAGTTTTTCAAAAGCACTCATTTGAGATTTTTTAAAGTCTTCAGCTGGTGCTTTTTTTTCAGTTTTTTTTGGAGCTGCTTTGGCTGCAACTTTTTTTGGCTCAGGTTTTGGCTTGGACTTAGTTTGAACTTTTTTTGGTTTAGCCGCTTCTTTTTTGACTTCCTCTTTAGGAGCCTCGACTTGTTTAGGCTCAACAATTTTTTGAACTTTGTCGGGCATGGCAATGATATCCACTCTAACAGTTCTTTCGAAATCAGGGATGTTTGAGGAGTAGTAGCCCCTTACAACCATCAAGACGAGCAGGCTTAAGTGAAAGCCTACAGAATAAAAAAAAGGTTTTTTATTCTCAGTTAAAGTCATTGCACCTCTTCAGTTACCAGAGAGATGTCTACAATCCCTTTGTTCTTAATTTTAGACAAAACTTTAGCAACTGTTCCGTACCTTGCACCTTTGTCCGCCTCAAGACGAGCCGATTGATATTTTTTAGAAATGTAGTCATCAAGCTTTTCAAGACTCACTTTTTTTTTCGAAATAAAGATTTCATTTTTACTGTTGATTGTGATGTCTAAAGGTTTTTTTGACATCACCATATTAGTTTTTTGAGTTTTAGGAAGGGCCACTGTAATGCCCGTTTTTGTCATTGGGGCTGTAACCATAAAAATTATAAGAAGCACAAGCATGACGTCCACAAGTGGCGTCACATTGATTTCGCTCATTGAGGCTCTACCGTATTTTTTCCCGCCGCCCATACCCATTAAAAGAAATTCCTTTCTGCTACGTTGACCAAGTCTCCAGCATAAGAATTAAGGCCGTGCTCGAGTTTTTTAATTTTTCCAATATAGTGGTTATAAGCGATAGAAGCTGGGATCGCAGCCGCCAAACCAACTGCTGTTGCAATCAAAGCCTCGGAAATACCCGGCGCCACAACTGCGAGGCTTGCGCTTTTCATTAAACCAATTTTTTGAAATGATCCCATGATTCCCCATACCGTACCGAAAAGTCCTATGAATGGAGCTGTGCTTCCCGTTGTTGCCAAGAAACTTAAACCTCTTTCAGCATCTAATATTTCACTTTCTACGGAGTTTGTTAGCGAACGTTCTAGAATTTCAGCTTTTGACAGCATAGTTTCTTTATTAACGCCTCTAATTTTTTTAATTTCTTGAAAGCCTACAACAAAAATTTTACAGAGGTTTGACCCTTTGTATTCATTTTGTTTATCAATCATTTCATCCATTGTTTCAGATTTCCAAAAATCATCTAAAAAACGTTGGTTTTCATCAAAAAGACTTTTAAAGGTTTTGTATTTTGCAAAAATAATCATCCAAGAAAAAATCGACATGCCCACTAAAATGAGAAAGGTGATTTTCACAATCGGACTTGCTGAAGAAATCGCATGCCATGCTGAGAAATCTGCTGTAACTTTAAGAACTTCATTTTCCATATCTTGAACCCCAAACAATTAGAATTGTTAAAGTTTAAGACTAATAAGACTTATCCCTTTTCTCAACCATGAACTGATTCTGGTCTTAAATGCTCTAGATAGCGAATGCTCTATTTTGGTCTAGTTAAATTTTAGACTTCCGTTTTTTTTGACGGTGATCATTGGCAGGCGTCTTCTTTGAATTTCTTTAGTGAGTCTTGGCGACATAAGCTTTGAGGTTTCTTTATCTACAAAAACAAAATCTGAATCTAGAGTGAAGGCTTTCTCAATTCCAAAAGTTTCAAACAGGGACCACTTAACCCAAGACCTAGGACTGGCCGCGTACCAAAACCTTGGTTCTAAACCTTCAAGTGCCGACAAAGTGTCGTCAAATGGGCTAGCCAGATAAACCTTCTTTAAAGAAAATTGTGACAAGAGGCCTAAAAGCTTTTTTGATTTTTCTTTGTTCAGGCTTTCACGAACAACCACGAACAAAATGTCACCAAAAGCATTCTTATCAAGGTTCTTAAGTAGTGAGCCTGACTTTTCATGCTTGGCATTACCAGTGTCAAAAATACTCGGCTCTCCCTTTTTGCTTAAAAACCACTCTTTATTAGAGCCCAACCAAATCACCGCTGTAGTGATGTTTTGTTCAAACTGAAAAGCAGGCTGCGGAGGGTTCATTCTTGTCCCTATTGAGTTTAAAAATGCATATATGGATATCAGAATTAGACTAACTAGGCTGAGAATTATAAGTGGATAGGAAAAGGTTTGGGGGATTTTGACCGGCATTATTTGCTCCTAAGTAAAAATAGGTATCAGCAGTACCTATTTAATGACAAGTGCGAGATTTCTTAATATTCAAAGGCTTACAGGAGAAGAGCTATTATGTTTCGGTTTGGAAAACAAGTTGAGTCTGCACTATTGGCGCTCAAAGCACTTAGTGAGCAAAAAACTCAAGGCTTGCCCATATCTGAAATCTGCTCAAAGCACGGCCTTTCTAAAAACACCCTCTCTAAAATTATGCAAAGCCTTCAAGCTGCTAAAATATTAGACTCCTCACAAGGCCTAAAAGGTGGCTATAAACTTCAACGAGATCTCGACTTCATCAGTTTTTATGAGGTCTTAGATGCACTAGGCGAAATTAAAAAACTTAAATGCTCTGAAGGCGAAAGCTGCAACCTCGTAGAAAACTGCAGCATAAGCTCCCCTCTTCAAAATTGGGAAAGGGAGTTCGAGCAGCACCTTAAGGCCACAAGCCTTAATAAACTATTGAATACAGAAGATAATACAAAAATGAATACAGAAACAAAAGACAAAAATGAAGAACCAATTAAATCGGAGGCTGTATGTCTTTAGGCGAAAAAGAATACAAGTACGGCTTCACAACACAAATTGATGTCGACACTTTAGCCAAAGGTCTGAATGAAGATGTTATCCGACTGATCTCTGAAAAAAAAGAAGAGCCCGAGTGGATGTTAGATTTTAGACTTAAAGCGTTTAAGAAATGGCAAAAAATGATCGAGCCTCACTGGGGAACACACTCGTACTCTAAAATTGATTATCAAAATATCTCCTACTTCTCTGCTCCAAAAAAACAAACAAAGATTGATTCTTTAGATGATTTGGATCCAGAGCTTCTTAAAACTTTTGAAAAGCTTGGCATTCCTTTAAGTGAACAAAAAAGAATTTCAGGCGTGGCCATGGACGTGGTCTTCGACAGCGTATCTGTAGCCACGACTCAAAAAGAAGAACTCGATGAATACGGAATTGTATTTTGCTCAATTTCTGATGCCATTAAAAAACACCCCGACATGGTAAAAAAATATTTAGCGTCTGTTGTCCCCGTCCAAGATAACTTTTTCTCAGCTCTAAACTCTGCTGTTTTCACTGACGGATCTTTCTGCTACATACCAAAGGGCGTTAAGTCCCCAATAGATCTTTCGACTTACTTTAGAATCAATGCTGAAGAGACTGGACAATTTGAACGCACGCTTTTGATTGCCGATGAAGGCAGCTTTGTAAATTACCTTGAAGGTTGCACTGCGCCTCAAAGAGATGAAAATCAGTTGCACGCTGCAGTTGTTGAGATTGTAGTTTTGAAAGATGCGGAGGTTAGATACTCTACCGTACAAAATTGGTATGCTGGTGACAAAGAAGGAAAGGGCGGCATTTATAATTTTGTAACCAAAAGGGCAAAATGCTTAGGTGAAAATTCCAAAGTAAGCTGGACTCAAGTTGAAGCAGGTTCTGCGATCACTTGGAAGTATCCTAGCTGTATTTTACAAGGTGACAATTCAGAAGGTCAATTCTACTCAGTAGCCCTCACGCACGATAAAATGCAAGCTGATACGGGCACAAAAATGATCCATATTGGTAAGAACACCAAAAGCACAATTATTTCTAAAGGGATCTCAACCGAGTCTTCTATGAATAACTACAGGGGGCAGGTTAAGATCATGCCCATGGCAGAAAACGCACGTAACTATTCCCAGTGCGATTCAATGCTGGTCGGTGATAAGTGTTCAGCAAACACATACCCAGCCATTGAAGTAAAAAACAATACAGCCGTTGTGGAGCACGAGGCATCGACTTCTAAATTAAGTGAAGACCAAATGTTTTATTTAAAGTCCAGGGGCTTTGATGAAGAAAAAGCCATTTCACTTTTGGTGAACGGTTTTTGCAAAGAAGTTTTTAAAAAGCTTCCTCTGGAGTTTTCTGTTGAGGCTGTTAAATTAATCGAGATGAAATTAGAAAATAGCGTAGGATAAAGCGCCCTTATTAAAAGTTTAAGCTAAAGGTTGAATAGAATGTTAGAAATTAAAAATTTAAATGTCTCAGTTGAAGGAACCAAAGTTTTAAAAGACTTTTCACTCTCTATCGAACCTGGAACGGTTCACGCAATCATGGGCCCTAATGGCTCTGGAAAGAGCACGCTTTCAAAAGTCATTGCAGGCCACCCTGATTACAAAGTTGAATCTGGCTCAATTGAATTCGAAAAAGACTTTAACAAAATTGACCTGCTTGAACTTGATCCACACGAACGCTCTTTAAACGGTATCTTTCTTGCAAACCAATACCCTGTAGAAGTTCCCGGGATCAACAACCTGGATTTTCTTAAAGAGTCTTTTAACAACCACTGTAAGTTTCAGGGCGCCAGCGAGCCCACTGATCAGGAGTTTGAAAAACTAGCCCTAAAAAATATCGATAGAGTCTCTCTAAGCCCACAGTTTTTATATAGGGGACTAAACGAAGGTTTTTCTGGTGGCGAAAAAAAGAGAAATGAAATTTTACAAATGCTTCTTCTCAATCCCGCTTTTTCAATTTTTGACGAGACAGATTCTGGTTTAGACATAGACTCACTAAAAGTGGTGACGAACTGTTTAAATGAAGCCAAAAGTTCTGAAAACGCCTTTCTGCTGATTACTCATTACAAACGCATTCTAGATTTTATCAAACCTGACTTTATACACATATTAAAAGACGGGAAAATTGTTAAAACTGGCGATATCAGTTTGGCCAACGAGCTAGAGAAAAAAGGATATGACTGGCTATGAATTTAGAAATCCCTAGAAAGACCGAAGCCTGGAAGTTTAGCCCTTTAGGCACTGTTAACAGTTTTAACATCAAAACAAAGCCAGAGCTGAAAAAAGTTGACTTTCACAAAATCAAAGTTGCAGTAGGACCCAGTGAACAGCAAGTTCACACTGTTCACTTACAAGATCTCATTGATTCTGGAACCGCCGAAGTTTCATTTAAAAAATCCGAATCTTATTTTTTCAATGATTCTAATACCAAAAGAGCCAACTTAGACCGCAACCTAGAATCTTTAACAAAATCCGAAAAAACAGCCACATTAAAAATTTTAAAAAGTCCTCAGTCCACGCTTTGGATTGATCCAAACTCACTGTCTTCAAACATTGAAATTGAAATATGTGAAAACTCAAATGCTAATATTTTATTTTTCGAGACCGAGAAAGATCAAGCCGCGGATGAGTCTTCGTTTAGCAAAATATCTTTTAGTATTGATCAAAATGCTAAACTAGAGTTAGGTGTAAGTCTTTCAACTGCCAACAACAGCTTTTCTCAAATTAATATTTCTGTTGGCGAAGGCGCGCATTTTAACTCTTACTCTTTGATGTCTGGAGCGGCTGTCTACAAACGTTTAGAAACAAATGTCTTTCTGACTGGTAAAGAGAGCAGAGCCACTCTAAACGGCTTGAACTGCACCAGGGCAAAAAGCATTTTCGACTACCATTCAAATGTTTTTCATCTTAATAAGGATCAAGTGACTCATCAAAATTACAAAGCTGTGTGTAAAGACCAATCTAAATCTATCTTTTCAGGACGAGTGCACCTTACAGAAAATTCTTCTGGCGCGGCTGTACACCAATTAAACAACAACCTGCTGCTTGATAAAAAGTCTTCAGTGGACACTCAACCAGAGCTAAATATTTATCATGACAATGTAAAAGCTTCGCATGGCGCCACAACAAGCTCCCTAGATGAAAACCATATCTTTTATTTTTCATCACGCGGATTTAAGCCCGAGCACACAAAAAAAATTCTATTAGAGGCTTTTTGTAAATCAACTTGTAGCAACCTAGAATCACCCGGAATTAAGGAGTTTTTTAAAAAAGCCATTTCTAAGGAGCTTTACGGTGTTTAGCTCTAAAAATGATTTTCCACAGCTTGAGCACTTAAAAAAATCAGGGACTGTTTATTTAGACTCTGCGGCCACATCTTTAAAACACTCTTCAATAATACAGTCTCAGTCTGGCTTTGACACCACTTCTGTGGCCAATGTTCACAGGGGCTCTTACAAGCTTTCAGGCGAAGCCACTAGCAAGTATGAGGAGTCTAGATTGAAGGCCGCCGAATACTTAAATTGCAAACCTGAGCAGATTGTTTTTACTAAAGGAACAACTGATGCCGTTAATATGGTTGCCAACTCGGTAACAGCCCAACTCACGAGTGAAGATTCGATCATGATCACTGAGATGGAGCACCATGCAAACTTAATACCTTGGCAAGAAGCGGCTAAAAAATCTGGCGCTAAACTCCTTTTTTGCTCGGTAGACAAGACCGGTGATTTGAACCTTGAAGAGATAGAAAAAAAACTCAAAGACAATAACGTTAAGTTTATGTCTCTTTGCCATATTTCAAACACACTTGGAACAGTGAACCCCATCCAAGAGATACAAAAGCTCTGCAAAAAGAATAATACAGAGCTCTTTATCGACGGAGCCCAAGCCGTTTCAGTTTTGAGACCTGATCTAACAAAACTAAATGCTGACTACTATGCTTTTTCTGCTCATAAACTCTTCGGGCCTTTTGGTGTTGGAATACTCTACGTTAAAGATATTGATAACCTACACATCAACCAATTTGGCGGTGGCATCATTGACGTGGTTAATTTTCAAAGCACTAAATTTTTAAAAGGCCCACAAAAAATGGAGCCCGGAACCCCAAATATATCTGGGATCATTTCATTAAGCCCTCTTTTTGATTTTCTAATCACTCTGGATTTTGAAAAAGTTCAAGAGCATGAAAAAGATCTCACAGCTTCAGCGACTAAAAAATTATCAAAGCTAGGTGGCTTTGAAACAGTGGGTAGCTCAGAATCGAAAATCAACATTCTGTCTTTTAACTTTGAAAGTGTGCACCCAAACGACCTTTGCGAGCTTTTAGATGAGCAAGGCCTGGCGTTAAGATCTGGGCACCACTGCACTCAACCTTTGTTAAAAAAAATGGGAATCACTGGCTGTGCACGTGCATCTTTTTCGATTTATAACACCCCAGAAGATGTGGATAAACTTGTGCAAGCCACCAGTAAAGCTTTGGAGATGTTAAGATGAATAGCAGCAATTCAGAAATTATGATCCGAGCTCAACGCACTCCCAATCCTCATGCGATGAAATTTATTGTGAATCAGCCTCTTAAAAAAACAGGCAAGGTGACCTACCGCTCTCTTGAAGAGGCTTCTGGACTCACAATAGTTGAAGATATATTCAACCTTGAAAACATCGTACAGGTCTTTCTATTTCAAAACACCATGACTGTAACTCACAATGGTGAGTGGGATGGAGACGAGCTTAAAGGTTTTGTAGAGCCTATCGTTAAATCTAGATTTCCAGAACACAATCCAAATTTCAAAACACCAGAAGAGTTGGAGGCAGAAAACAAAATCAAGAAACGCGATGATCTGTCTCCAGAAAGAAAAGAGATCGAAGAGATTCTAGACCGCACAATTCGTCCGGGGCTTCAAGCAGATGGTGGTGATCTTGAAGTGACGGAGTATAAGCACCCTGAGCTTTACATCACTTTTGAAGGGGCTTGTGGATCTTGCCCAAGCTCTGTTATGGGAACACTTCAAGCCATTCAAAGTATACTGCAAAATGAATTTCACGAAGACATTCAGGTCATTCCAGAATAAAAATTTAAATACCCAGTCTTTAGTTCTAAATCATAAATTAACCTTGTCAAAACAAGCTTCGCACAATTAGCTTATATTTATAAATTAATTTAATTTATAAATATAAATGGGCTATTAGCACTTAATTAAACTTTGACAATGGCGATTTGGCACTTATGAAAAAAAATGATGGTTGGTTTGAGAATGTTTTAAATAGTATGCAGGATTTCGTACTCATTAAAGACTCTCGTTCAAATATGCTTTGGGCCAATTCAGCATTTCTAAAAGCTTACGGAATGAGCAAGACAGAGCTTAAAGACTTAATTGATTCAAACCACAGCGATCCCGACGACACTCTCCAGTATGTCAAAGACGATGCCTTAGTCATAAGTAATAAGAAAAGCTTACAAGTTGTCGAACCGGTGACTCATTGTTGCGGGAATGTTTACCAGTACGACACTGTTAAGTCGCCCGTCTTTGAAAAAAATGAGATCACAAATATTGTTGGCGTCTCAAGGTTGATTTCTGATCATTCCAAAATTCAATCTTCGATAAATTCCAAAGAGGAACGAAGTCGTTTTATTGATTTTCAAAAAAGTTTCTTCTCCAGTCTTCATACCCCAGCTCTTTTGCTAAATGCACAACACAGAGTCATCACTGCTAGTTCAGCTTTTCTAGAGATATTTAATCTCAATAGAAATGATATACTGAATAAATCTTTTTATGAGTACATCTCAGAAAAATACAAAACTGAGTGGGCTTCGACAGGCTTTTTTGTTGAAAAAGACAATTTTGAAATCATCATAAACAATATTGAAGCTATCGGAGATCTAACCATAACCCCATGGTATATTGACAGCGAAAGCGTTGGCGGTCATATAGTTTTTTTTAAAGACCAGACTAAAAACAATCAACTTGAAAGTCTTTTGAAAGCTGAGCGGCAACAAAGCATTATCAGCGACCGCATTCAATCTCTTGGGGAGCTTTCAGCTGGGGTTGCCCATGAAGTTAATAACCCGCTAAGCATCATTACAGGAACTATTGAAAAGATTAGAATTCTAGACTCAGTATATACAAATCCAAAATCATTAGTGAATGACTTGGAAAAAATTAGCCGGAATTGTGATCGAATCAGCAGCATAGTAAAAGGTCTAAAGGCTATGTCTAGAGACAGCAGTGCAGATCAATTTGTTCCAGTGCCTATAAACTCAATTTTATCTGATGTGCTTTCTCTATATGAAGGAAACATCAGGCATCGGGAAATAGATCTCAATTTAGAAAGGGGAGCTTCCTTCAATTTTCTATGTAGACCTGGTGAAATATCTCAAGTTCTTTATAATTTAATCAGTAATGCAATTGATGAAATCAAAAACCAAAATTCGCCATGGATTAAAATTTTCACCGCTCTTGATGAAAAATATGCTTATATTAACATTCAGGACTCAGGAAGTGGCATCAAAGCTGAAGTAGAGCAGAAAATTTTTGAA
>Ga0115567_10000252_pt1 | contig 53976 bp, 51 predicted proteins | sample COGITO_mtgs_1204_2_FD_88679 | JGI IMG/M metagenome (GOLD analysis project Ga0115567, IMG submission 88679) | Pelagic marine microbial communities from North Sea - COGITO_mtgs_120412 | ecosystem: Environmental > Aquatic > Marine > Epipelagic | place: Germany:Helgoland, sampling site Kabeltonne...
TACCCTGAATGCGATCTCGACCTTAGTCTTAAGAGGGAGCAAAGATAAAGCCAATGTTATGTTGATCAGACTTGCTACTTTTCTACGCTTTTCGTTAGACAATGATCCGGAGAAAAAAATCCGTCTCCATGAGGAGCTCAAGGCGCTGATGCTGTATTTGGAAATCGAAAAAACACGTTTCGACGACAGGCTAACCGTAAAATTTAAAATTGAGCCGCAAGCAGAAGCTTTGCTTGTTCCTAGTTTGTTGTTGCAGCCGTTAGTTGAAAATTCAATAAAATATGCCATTGCGCAGATGGCTAAAGGTGGTTTGATTGAAGTGACGGCTAAGTGCCAAGATGGTTATTTGCAAATGGAAGTGATTGACAATGGACCCGTTCAAGATGCAGCGTATTTAAGTACGCGGTCCGAAGCTAAGGGGCAAACTGCATCTAGTCATACAGGAGTAGGGGTCCAGAATATTGTTGACCGTTTGAATGTTCTATATCCCGACAAACATAGTTTTAATATAATCCGTGGTCAAACCGAGGGGTATCGCGTACAAATATCTATACCTATGGAACATACATGAGCCGTAAATTGACAGCTATCATCGTTGATGATGAATCTTTGGCCAGAGAAGGTTTAATGCTCAGATTGAATGTTGACACTAGGTTTGATGTAGTTGCACAGTGCCCCTCTGCTCAACATGCGTTAGATGCGATTGAGCAATTTCAGCCTGATATTGCTTTTGTAGATATCGAAATGCCAGGTTTAAGTGGGCTAGAACTAGCAGAGCAATTATCAAAAAATACTACCCCAGTACCTAAGGTGGTTTTTGTTACCGCATTTAGAGAATTTGCCCTAAAGGCCTTCGAATTTCAGGCCTTTGATTATTTACTTAAACCGTTTTCAGATGACAGACTAGCCAGTTGTTTAAGCAAACTTGTCGATTCTTTTTTTGATAGTGATGTAGTGCGACAACACCAAAAGCTGGACGAATTATTAAGCCGAAAGACTGGTAATTCTATTGATGGGTTTATTCATAATTTAGAAGTGTCAAGTGGTGGTTCTTTGAGTGAACTGCAGCGAACAGTTTCCATGAAAAGTGGCTCGGAATGGATCAGAGTAAGACTTGATGATATTTCGTGGATTGAGGCTGCAGGTGATTACATGTGTGTGCATACATTCGAAGGCACCCATATTATACGTAAAACGCTTAAACAATTTGAACAAGAACTCGATCCTAATCTTTTCCCAAGGGTTAACCGCTCAGCTATGATCAATTTGAGCAAATTGAAAAAGTTGACGCCAAATTCAAATGGCGAATACCTAGCGCAGTTGACATCCGGTGACAGTGTTAAGGTCAGCCGTAAATACAAATTTAAACTAGAAGAACTAAGAAAAACGGCGCATTCAACTCTTAGCGGAGAATGCTAAATTATTCTTATCTCAATAGTCTTAAGTAGAGCACAAGTTCTATATCTGACATCTAGTTTGGCAAGCATAACCGACACTTAATTTTTAACTGATCTTTCGGATTTAATTGAACTGATCAGCCGACTTACCGTCTGAAAACTGAATTATTACTCAGCAACCCTAAAATTAAGGAAAATAATGCCTACGAATTTCACAGTAAAGTTAATGTTTGCAGGTTATCTAAGCTTTTCAACTCTATCGTTCGCCAGCTCCCTATCCCCGTTAGATAGTGCAATAGCGGCATTAGAGGCTGGGCAAACTGAACAGGCAATTGTGTTGTTTGAAAAACAGCAGGATGATCCAAAGGCCATGGTTCATTTGGCCAAAATCTATATGCATAGCGATTTAGATGAAGCTGAAAGTTGGATTGATAAAGCGCTGAAGGTTAATGTAAACGATGCAGAAACCCATTATATTCGTGGCGCTATAATGGGGCGGCAGGCAAGTGGGTCTATTTTTTCAGCTTTAAGTTATGCTGAAAAATCGGTGAATAGTTTCACAAAAGCAGTGGAGCTTGAGCCAGACTCCATTAAATATAGAAAAGGAATCATGCAATTTCATACTAGTGCACCCAGTATTGCTGGGGGCGACCTAGATATTGCTAAAGCTCAAGTAGAAAAAATTAAGATGCTTGATCCAAAGTCCGGTTTGGAGGCTGAGATTAATTATGAACTATCCCAAGATAATGATGCACTAGCCGAGAGTCTGTTACAGCAAGCAAAGTTAACTTATAACGATATTCCTGATTTTTTCTTTCAAGCTGGCATGCAACAACAAAGAAAAGAAAAATTTCAAGCTGCGTTTGAAGAATTAACCACGGCCATTAGTAAAGATGCTGCAACTGAAGCAAGTGTTATTGCAAAATATAACGCCATGTATCAGTTAGGTAGAACGGCTGTTTTAAGTGAAAATAATATTGATGCTGGAATAAAGGCGCTACAAAAATATATAAGTGAAGCCCCAACACTAGATGGTTTGTCCCCAAAACCTTGGGCTGAATTTCGTTTAGCTAACCTGTTGGCGCTCAATTCTCAGAAGTTAGCGGCTAAAACGATTTATTTACGTTTAGTGAAAACCGATGATAAAGAGTTGTCTAAACAAGCAAAAAAAGCTGCGAAGAGGATTTAAATCTATAGATTTACTCGTGTAGTAACATTACGCGGGTGAATTGCCATGATTTCAAACTTTATTGCGTTGATTCAAATACAAGCTTGAATTCTGCAACAATTACCTCAAAATCAAGTTCTACTAAATTTATCAACCTTTTAATCGTTCAGTAAACGTTTAAACGCCACCTCTGAGGAACAATTTTGACCATTAAACTTGGCATAGTGATGGATCCTATTCAGGCCATTAATATAAAAAAAGATACCAGTTTTGCTATGTTGCTCGATGCGCAAAAGCGTGGCTATGAATTGTTCTATATGGAAATGGGTCATCTGTATTTACAAAATGGCAAACCCATGGCGCGTATGGCAGCTTTGACTGTTGAGTCAAACGCAGATAAATGGTTTACCTTAAGTGACGAAGTACAGCAAAGTTTAGCCGAGTTAGATGTGATTTTGATGCGTAAAGATCCGCCTGTCGACAATGAATTTATCTATGCGACGCATATGTTTGAACTAGCTGAGCAAGCCGGGACTTTGGTGGTAAACAAAGCACAAAGTTTGAGGGATTTTAATGAGAAATTGTTTACTTCTTGGTTTCCCGATTTAGTTGCTGATACCTTGGTTACAAGAGATTCTAAGTTAGCTAAAGAATTTCATCAGAAGCATAAAGATATTATCTGTAAACCCTTAGATGGTATGGGTGGCACGTCTATTTTCAGGGTCAAAGAAGATGGTAATAACTTAGGTGTAGTGATTGAAACTTTGACTGAGTTAGGCACACGTTACGCTATGTTTCAGAAGTTTTTACCCGAAATAAAAGACGGTGATAAGCGTATCCTAATTGTTGATGGCCAAGTAGTGCCTTATGCCCTAGCAAGGTTGCCCACTAAAGGTGAAAATCGTGGTAATTTGGCTGTAGGCGGCACAGGTAGACCTCAACCCTTATCAGAATCTGATTTGAAAATTGCTGAAACTATCGCGCCATTACTGGTGGAAAAAGGTTTGATATTTGTTGGCTTAGATGTCATTGGTGATAGAGTCACCGAAATAAACGTCACCAGTCCCACTTGTGTTCGAGAGATTGAAGCGGCTTATGACGTGAATATTACTGGAATGTTATTTGATTCTATTGAAAGACGGTTAAGCGAAAAACGGTTAAGCGAAAAACGGCTAAGCGTAAAACGAAGCGCTGCAGGCAAAGGAGCCTAATGTCTAAGATGCAAAGTTTGCAAAATTATCTACTCATCGCGTCACCAAGCATGGACGATCCGTATTTCGCCCGAACAGTCACCTATATTTGTGAGCACAACGAACATGGCGCCATGGGGTTGGTCATCAATCAGCCTGTTGGCATGAAGCTTAAAGAGTTGGTTAAACAAGTTGATGATAAGGCCGAAGTCATTGACGAAAAAGCTGAAGATATTATTTTAGCTGGTGGCCCAGTCAGTCAGGATCGAGGTTTTATTTTACACACATCACAACCCGGTTGGGCATCAAGTTTAACCATGACTCCTGAAGTGATGGTCACCACATCTAAAGATATTATATCTTCACTGGGCAATAACGATGCGCCAACAAAATCTCTTATTATGCTTGGCTACGCAGGTTGGACAGCCGGGCAACTAGAAGAAGAAATTCAAACCAGTTCCTGGTTAATGGTAGAAGCTGATACTGAAATTTTATTCGACACACCCATCCATAAAAAATGGGAAACTGCGGTTCAGCGCTTAGGGATAGATGTATGGCAGATTGGTCCAGATATAGGTCACTCCTGAATGAATCACCATTTATGTTGGCCGCACCTTGCAGGCCGCACCTATGCAGGCCGCACCTATGCAGGTCGCAACAAAATGATGTCACATGAATAATCAAGGTCAGCGAACCATATTGGCTTTTGATTTTGGCACCAAAAGCATTGGTGTAGCAGTCGGTCAGGAGATAACAGGCACGGCTTCTCCACTCAACGCACTCAAGGCGGTAGATGGCATTCCCAATTGGGATGTTGTTGCAAAGTTGTTTGCTGAATGGTCTCCGCAATTAGCGGTGGTAGGTTTGCCGCTTAATATGGACGGAACCAGTCAACAAGTGACATTTTCAGCCAAAAAATTTGCTAATCGCCTTAATGCCAAATATAAAGTCGCGGTAGAAACCTGTGATGAACGACTCACAACAGTTGATGCCAAAGCCCGCTTGTTTGAACTGGGAGGCTACAAAAAACTCGATAAACAAAAAGTCGATAGTGTCTCGGCATGTTTGATTTTTGAAAGTTGGATTGAAGGGCAGTATTGAAATAAGTTACGAGTTGCTTGCTGCGAGTTTCGAGCTAAAAAAGTTGGAATAAAGCGTTAACTTCTCAGGCAAAAGTGACTAATTGTTAAGACTGGATAGTGTTGGGTGCGGCAACCCAATAACTGGGTTGCCTAGGTAATTAATCGTTACTATGCAAACTAGCGTTTAAGCCGCCCCATTTAGACGAATCTGCTACTACGGCCTCCACCACGCCTGTTTGGCTATTACGACGAAACAGCAGGGCGTTCATGCCTGATAACTGGCGTGCGGCGACTACTTCGCCATCTGGGGTCGTTACTTTAGTGCCAGCGGTAATATACAAACCTGCTTCAACAATACAATCTTCACCTAAGGATATACCGATACCTGCGTTGGCACCTAACATACTGTTTTTACCAATAGCGTTAATGGATTTACCGCCACCCGATAAGGTACCCATAGTTGAAGCCCCACCACCTATGTCAGAGCCATCACCTACCACTACACCTTGTGATATTCGGCCTTCAACCATTGAACTGCCCAAAGTACCTGCGTTGAAGTTTACAAAACCTTCGTGCATCACAGTGGTGCCAGGCGCAAGGTGAGCCCCCATACGTACGCGGTCTGCATCACCAATACGTACACCTTCTGGGATAACGTAATCGGTCATTCTTGGGAATTTGTCGATAGAGGTGACAGCCAAGTGATGAGGCTCAGTGGCGATCAATTCTCTTAATTCTTCCACTTTGTTAGGTAAAACTGGACCCGCTGAAGTCCATGCTACATTGGTTAATAACCCAAACACGCCTTCAAGGTTGATGTTGTTGGGCAGAACCGCACATTCTGATAATAAGTGCAGACGTAAATAAGCGTCTTCAGCTGATTCTGGGGTGCTGTCAATTTCAATACTTATTTCAACAAGTTCACCTTTAATCAAGCCAACTTTACTGGCTAAGCAGTGACGCTCTATTGGTTTATTGCTGCGCGGGAACCAAACATCTAAGGTTTTGCCACTTTCGACATCAATATATCGGTGACCGTTGCGGGTAATTGTCATTATTACGTCCTAAATAGGGATTATAAATATGGGGTTATTATTGCGTGAATTAGGCTAAACCGCAGCCAGTATTTGTTTATAGGTTATGCCAAATTAGGTCAATACCCATGCCACCTCAAAATGACCTATTCAGCGAGATTTTAAAGCGCTTCTGCCACGCGGATTTTGAGAGGGCATGGGGGTATTTTACAATGATATATCTGGTTTGGTATGAGGATTGCCAAGCTCTATGATTTGCTGGTTGACTGGGAAGTCGTGCAAGTCTAGCTCGATACCTCTGCTATTTGGGTTGGCGCCGGCTTTATCAAAAAAACAAAAGGTTAAAATTTGCGTAAATGCATTGGTTTGCCATAAATAACAGCGGTCAAATCCGCTATGCATCAAGGCATAATCTTGTTCACCCTTTACCCATTTGGTGCTTCTAGAAATATTGCGCTTTTTGAAATATTCCAATGCTAAAGGGTGCAACTTATTTTGACGTTGCAATCCTTTAACAAACTGATCTAATCCTATTTCGCCATTTTGTTGCTCGCTATAGGCATAGGCCTGTTGCATAGTCATTGGTGGACCAAACTTTTTAACCGCCGCGGTCAGACTTTGTTCGCGTATTGGTTCTATGCTCAAATAGGCATCTTGCAGGTAGTAAGTGGCAGTGACTTGTTGGATAAAACCATTGTATTTATCGAAGTACAATTCTACTTTTTGCTCAAGGCGAGTATCTTCATATGGCTGATAAAAACTAAACTTTATTTTATCACTGCGAGAGCCTCCACGAATTCGACCCAACTTGCCACCTTGATCGGCTAATTGTATTGCTTGCTGCAATACGTTGTCGCCGATTTTTACCCCTTTAATTGTCAGTACAGTAGCAGCCGTTTGACCGGTACCATGCATAGATAAAGCGCTTGATGTGTTAAAGCGTTCGAGACCGCGCAATGTTTTAAAAGGGTGAACCTGCGCCCATACTAAAGGGGTTGCCAAGGCTGTCACCAAACAACTTACTAACGCGAAACACTTAACCACTTTTTTAACTCCTGATTGATCAAATAGGGTGGTTTTATCATACCACTGTATATTACATAACGATTGAGTTTACGCTATTCAACCTAATCAATCATGAATACGCAAGCCCTTACATTTTTTACCTTTTAAGCAGCGTTTATTTTGCTAATGTATATTGCTTATACTTTGCCTATTTGGAGTTGCGTTACTTAATGACACATTTTTTTGGTCACATTTTTCTAAATGCAAGCCTAGGACTGGCTAGTTTAGGCCTTCTGGCATTCCCAGCATCTGCAAAATACACAGACATCTTTGATCAGCAGCAAATAAACCTTAGTTTTAATGTTAACCAACCGGTGTTAATCGCTGATCTGTTGCCTCAAGCGGGCAAAGAGCTTGTAGTGGTTGGTGTAGATGACAAACAACAACGTTTCCTAGCGATTTATTTTTTTGATACCCAAAGCAATACCTTTATTGCACAGGACAAGATCGAAATTGCCGACAAGGTTTTTGCCTATGATGTAGGTGAACCTCTAAAAGACGGTTTACAAGGTTTGTACCTTTTAGATAAAACAACCGTTTATCGATATGTGCCAGCACAACTGTCAAACAAAGCGTCGTGGTTGCAGACTGAATCGGTGGCATCTATGTATCTTGGCGAAAAAGCTGATTCATTTAGACAAATGGATTTTATTCAAGATATCAATAATGACGGGATGGACGACATTATACTACCGCACTTTGAACAGCTTAATTTATGGTTGTCTGGTTGCTGCGCCACGCGGAATTTTCAGCATTTACCTATTGCCGCTAGGATTGAAATGAATGAAAGCAGCGTCAGTTATGACGACCAAGAATTATATTTTCAAGATATGGATCTTGACGGGAAAAAAGACTTGGTGACAGTAGAACAAGGTCAACTGAATGTTTTTGTCCAAAATGAAGATATGCTGTTTGCCGCCACCCCGACCAAGATAAAAATTAATCAATTCATTTACCCCGTTGATTGGTGGGATATGAAAGGTGCAAATGGACAGGAAATGGATCAAAGTAATATACAACACCGTGTTGTAAGAAAAATTGATGACTTTAATGATGATGGCATCCCAGATATGGCAGTGCAATATACTAAAAGCTCTGGAGTATTAGATAAAATCATCGATTATGAGTTTTATTATGGTGTGCTAAAAGAAAACAAACTCAGTTATTCAGAACAGGCCAATACTGCTATCACATCTGAAAATACCTTATCTGACCTCACGTTTTTAGACAGGGAAATGGATGGTAAGCAGGAAGTGTCAGTATCGTCTTTTGATATTGGTATCTCACAAATAGTCGGGGCTTTGTTATCTGGTAGTATCGACCAAGATGTTTTGATCTTTGCCATGGATGAAAATGATCAGTTTGGCAAAGATCCCTTAGCCAGTCAGGAAGTAGAAATTACCTTTAGCTTATCCTCGGGCACGCAGGGTCAACCTTTGGTTAAAATGATTGATATCAATGGTGATGGTGTTAAAGATATCGTTTACTCAGAAGACGAAGATTTAATTCGCGTTTTGTTAGCCACATCTGATATGAAAAACCCTTACGAAAAACGTTCATTGCGTCAGAAAATATTGATGCCTAAAAATCCATATAACGCTGCCACCGAAGATCTCAATGGAGACGGGAAAGCAGATTTAGTGTTGCATTATGGCCCAGCTGATAGTCCAGAACTGTTGAAACGAGTGGTTGTGTTAATGGCGAATTAAGCGCCTAACTCTGAGGATAATGCGCGCATTGTTAGTGCGAGCATTATTTTTTGAGACAAAACTAATCCAGCATGTCTGACGCGGTCGATAATTCAGTTAACATACGTTCAAAAGCTTGCCATTTTCCCGCTTCATTCTGGCTTTGTTTATTGATGTAAGCAGAGACGATGTCTTTACCTAGATTATAATTCAGTACGTAAGCGCGGTATTGCTCGATAAAGCGTACGCTTTGCTGTGCTTTTTTTCGGGAGACTAAAGAATACTTGCGGCGTTGTTCAATAGCTTGTTCTCGACTGATTTCGCCATTTAGATAAAGCTGCGCTGTGGCAGTAATCGAGTGGGATAATTGATTGGTCAATTTATTAAGTTGTTGCAACACTTTTGCAGTAGCAGGGTCTAAATCCGCGATAGGAAATAAAACATCTCGTTCGTAGATTATTTTTTGGTTATCTGGGAAAGCTAACTCCACCCCATAATTAGCGCTGCCTTCAGCAATCAATGCATAAGGACTAAATAGCGGAAAAATAGAAAATTCCACCCAACCATTTTTACCGAGCAAATTATTTTCAATCAATACATTCCACACATGATGACCTGGGTAACCTTCATGACACCCTAAGTCTATGGCTCGATCGATTTGCATTGGAAAGTCTTGATTAATTTGCATCAAACTTTTGTTATCACCTTGATACCAATTATACCCAGACCAACTTTTTCCTGTGACGTATTCCAACTCAAACCGTTCATTGTTTGGTAGTGTGATATAACGATCTGAGCGTTTTTTACATTCAGCAATTGCCAGATTAACCACTGCGCCGACCTTTTCTTCAGCGATAACAAAACGCTGACGAAAAGCATCGACACGCTGCGCTAAATCACCTTCGCCTGGTACCAATTTGTCTATTTCAATTAATGCTTGATCAAATTTTGTGAGGTCATATTGAGGAATGGTCACGTCGTAAATCAGTCGCGCTTCTTCAGCAAAGCTGAATGTTTCGCCAAGTAACATGCGAGCGCGCACATTCATAGCTGTTACATTACGAAATAAAGCTTTGTGCCGTAATTTTAGGTCTTGGTTTACTACGTCAACATTTTCTAAGGTTTGTAGCAGCTGACTGATATCAGAGGCCAACTGTTGCTTGGAACGCAACTGCTGCGTTGCCTGTTTTTTCCATTCCTCTGGGCCAAGGTAGGCATCAACATAATCCTTATCATATTCGCCCAATTCTAATCCTAGCTTTACATATTGCTCAGCGGCTTGATTTAGCAAGCTAGAGTTGTCTGATGGCTGCTTATCAACTTCAGCACAGCCCAAAAGCAAACCCACTAGGCTGAAAAGTAGGGTGATAGAAAACTGTCGATAGGTTGATTTGATCATAACAAATGCCTCTATTGTCTTTATTTTTATGGGGCACTTTACCTTAATCACCTTTCACTTTCTCAGCATATTTATTCCTGTGGTAAAATTTGTTATGTACTTAGATATCATTGTGTCGAATAAACTTGATATCATACACCTCGATTTTTAAGGGTTTCAAATCTAGATGATTTGAATGGCGTGATAATTGAACCAACAGAATCTGCTGTTGGCCTTAGGTTTTAATGAAAATACCAAAAAGATTACAACCACTTGTAGACGATGGTCTGATAGATGAAGTGCTTTATCAGCTTATGAGTGGCAAAGAAGCCACCGTATATGCGGTGCAGTGCGGCACTGAAGTACGTTGTGCCAAAGTGTATAAAGAGGCCATGAAACGCAGTTTTAAAAAAGCTGCGCAATATCAAGAAGGCCGCAAAGTACGCAACACTCGCCGTGCCCGTGCCATGGAAAAAGGCTCTAAATTTGGCCGTAAGCAACAAGAAGATGCATGGCAAAATACTGAGGTCGACGCGTTATTTAAATTAGCCAAAGCTGGGGTTAGAGTGCCTGAGCCCTACGGTTGTTATGAAGGCGTGTTGCTTATGGAGTTGATCACTGATGATGAAGGCGAAGTAGCTCCAAGACTCAACGATGTGTCTATGTCCCCAGAGCAAGCCATTGAAGATCATGCTTTGATGATGGTCTATGTCATGCGTATGTTATGCGCGGGTTTGATACATGGTGATTTATCTGAATTCAACGTATTGGTAGACGATTATGGCCCCGTCATTATTGACTTACCCCAAGTCGTCGATGCTGCAGCGAATAATAATGCTTTTAGTATGTTAAAGCGTGACGTCCGCAATATGAGTGAATATTATGGCCAATACGCACCACAACTAACCCGTACCTACTACGCGGAAGAAATGTGGATGTTGTTCGAAGCCGGTGAACTCAACGTTGATACCGAACTAACAGGCCATTTTGACCTACCAGAAGATGACGCAGACGTTGACTCGGTATTAGAAGAAATCAAAGCCGCCTTCGCCGAAGAACAAGAACGCCAAGAAAGAGTAAAAGAAGCCAACGAGCCGCTTTAATGGGGTTAGGTGGAATAACAAGTTGTGAACCTAACACTTCTTAAATATTAGAATGAGCATATCTGTGGGAATAAAAGTGCTAATACTCGTCATTCTGGTGGTATTTTAAAGTGGAATCACTCTATTTTTAGCAGGGGTAGTTAAAAGTAAAAAAGACTTTGAACCACGGAGGACACCGGGTGCCGCGCACAGGGATCACAGAGGAAAAATAAGTAAAAAAAGGCGTTATTCTTGGGTTAATTAGCTAGAACTGACTGGGTCTAATGTGCCATAACCTGCCGTTCGGCATTGGTAAGTTGAGTGACACAAAGCAGAAACCAGACGGTGAGGATATCCAAGATATTACACGTCATTCCCGCGAAGGCGGGAACCCCAAAATAGCCCCAGTAAGCTCAATCTATTCTCACCCAACCAAGTCAAAATATAAGTCTTTCCAGCTAGGATTTAACTCATTGATGAGCCGATTTTTCCATTCTCTGTTTCATTTCTTGAGTCTTTTCTCTCGAAGTATTGCGCTATCCATATCTTCAAGTTGCTCAAAATAGACTAGTTTATTTAAGTTGTATTTTGAGCTAAAGCCCTTAATTTTCTTGTTTTTATGTTGATAAATGCGCTGCACTAAATTACTTGTTACCCCGATGTATAGCGTACTGTTGTTATCATTAGTGAGAATGTATATGCAGGGCCGTTTCATAGTTGAATTCCTTTTCAATCGTTTAATAAATATATGCAGAAATTGCCAAGTTGAAAAGGACGATTCTTTTAGATTAGCAAGTTGGTTTGGAGGTTCCCGCCTTCGCGGGAATGACGGAGAATAGAAGGGAGGATGTCACCGTATGCTTCCTCAGTATAGGCGATCGTCACCGCTACTTAAACGTATGACGGCAATTCGCTTAAACCAGTCTGTCACAACTCGTTTAAACCTGTTGCTCTGAAAGGTTAGTTCACATGTGGGTACTACAATTTAGGTAAAACTATTTAATAAACATTACAGCCTGACGTTGGTCTATTTTGAAATCAAATTCTCTTAAAAAATTCATACCCAATAATCCATCGGCGTTTTCTATGCCTTGCAGGGGTAATACCACCACAGGTAAGTTTTCAACTGTGACATGATTAATAGTTAATTCTCGGAATTGATACATGCGCGCCATAATGCTGCCACCGGCAGTGTTAATGTTAAAACTACCTAAATAATTCACTTTGTATCTGTTGCTTAGATTATCAAAATATTGTTTGGAAATGGCGGTGACAGAAGCCCCTGTATCAATTAATAATGTTACTTGGTTGCTGCTCAATTGCGCCTCAACCACATATTGATCGCCAAACTGTTTGAGTGGGATAGGTCGCCCAAGGTTGTTGGTTGGTTCGTTGGTTTCTAAGTCATCAACCTCATTATTGGTTGGTGTGATGTTTTGCGCCACTATGATCTGTCTAATTCTTTGAGCATCAGGATCGTCAAAGTCTAGGGAAGCCAACACATTTTCCATCAAGCTTTGTTGTGAAAGTTCAGCGTAAGCCCTAGCCAATGACAAAATATATAGTCTGTTGCTTGGCTCAAGTTGTAACAATGGCTCGATAAACATCGCCAAAATATCCCAAGAGTAATTTCGTTTTAACTGGCCAATGGTGTTTTTACTTAACTGTTCGATTTGTCCTTCAATCTCACTTTGCTGCGCCCCAGTCATTGGTTTTCTTAATAAGTCGTAATAGTGTGCGATGGCGTCACTTAACAATGTGGTTTGTACTTTTAATCGTGCTTCTAGGAGTAAAAAGTCCATGTCTTGGGGATACTGCTTCAAATAATCTTGCAAAAAAGCGGCGAGTTTGAATAAGTTTTTCTCTTCTAACCACAAGTTTGCCTGAGTGAGTAACTTGGCTCGGTTAGCCTTGGTGTGATTTAATTCAGTGTTATCTTTTAGGGGCTTGGAGTATCCAGTTGCTGGTGTTTGGCTTGTCGTATCTGCTGGTTGGTCGGTGCCCGTCCAATTCAATAGGGGGGATGCTGCCCCTTTATTGAGCCTGTTACCTTTAACTTCACGTTGCTCAGGTGTGGGTTGTTTACCAGTAATAGATAACAAATAAAAATTTAATGCGATAGAGGCGCTAAGTAATAGTAGTAATAGATTTATCCACTTTTTCATTTTGCTACTATTGACGAGGCTTGAAGCTTGGCGCACAACGTCGCTGGTCCATAAACATTGGCAAATTCTTTGGGCATACGTTTAGGTTTACCTGTTGATAAGGCAATACACACAAATTCAGTTCGCGCGGTTAATAATGTCTGTTGATCGCTACGGCGAATAAACTGAAATTGCCGTGCTAGTTTTAGCCTGTTATCGCACTCTACAATCCAAGTAGCACAATCAACCAAGTCGTTAACATGGGCTGCGGCTAAGTAATTAATTTCATGGCGACTTATAGCCATACCTCTGTCTAAAGCCTGATATTGCTGAATACTTAAACCTAAATGATTGGAGTGTGACCATGAAGTCACCTCTAACTGACTAACGTAAGCGACATTATTGGCATGTTGATAATGGTCTATTTGCTCAGGCGAGACTCGCCACATGTTTAAAAAGGGATTTGGAAGGTGCCAAGACATGGGTTAACTAAACATCTGGTAATGGGTTAGGTAAGGTTGGGTTGGCGAGTTGCTGCATAATCTGTTGTTCTTTATTCACCACGGGAATAATAAAATCTTCCACATTACCCAGATTTTTGAAGGATTTAAAACCTTTTTCAAGAAATTCATGTAAGGCTAAAACACCTGCCAATTTTGCCGGCCTGCGGGAGATAAATATGAGGCTAGAAATGCCTTTCATTTTGACAACATCAGCCAAGTCGTTACCCAATGTTCGGATATAATCGATTTGTTGTTGTCTGGTGGCAAGGCTGTTGCAGCTGATATAAGCCTCGGCATAGGTATCTCGATTAATCTCGGTATCCACTAACTTTCTGGCAAGATCAAAATCCAGCTCAAAGGATATCGCATTTAAGTGTAAGGCTGTGGCCAATGACTGTAGTGCGCTTTCAGGTAGAAACTTCGACATCTTTGGCACAATACGCGCAATGTCTTGATCGCGCTGACTAAAATCATTGGGTCCATAAAGTTCGTTAATAAAAAACTCGACAGCTGGCTTAAAACGTTTTTGCTGATACATTTCTTGATGAGTGGCCAACAAACGTTGGCACTGCCAAGCTTGTACAGCTCTGATGGTTGGCATTAATCCGGCTTTGTCTGCAATGTCTTGCATGGTGCTGATACCGTGTAAATGGCGAATAATCTGTTTGGTGGTGTCACTCATTATACAATGCGCTCATTTTTTTAAGATGATTTTGCCAAATACATCTGCGTCTATCCAGCCACGGTTGGTGTCACCGTTTACTGGTTTGATTTCGTGTGAGCCCATAAAATGTTCCCGTGTTTCGCTGCCGTCGTTGTCGCAATAAGCTAACATAAAACCAATCTTTTGCTCGGATTTTAAGGTGATGGCAGGCAAAGGTTGACTATCAGTGTAATTGTCAGGGTAGAGTTTAATAGCAACTTCCCAGATTATTTTATCAAACTGCTTTGAATCGCGCTGCCAGCGACTGAATACGTGGTCGTTATACATGTGGACTTCTTGATCATCACCTATATCAGCGGTTTGGTTATCCAAGGCGATATGATAAGCAAATGCGCTGTGATTATATTGATGGTTGCCACCTGAGGCATCGCTGTCTATGAATATTTCTAGACAATCATCATCCCAATATTTTACTTTAGGGTCGGCGATTTTATCGAATAATATGTCGTCAGTGATCTCCGCTTGTAAATAAAGATATTGGCTATCCCATAACAACTTATATCTTCCAGAAAAATCATCTTCCTTTGGCAGTGAATTAGCCATCAAGTAAGACATAGGCTGCCATTGAGCACTATCCCATGCTTGATCAGCAACGCCGTCTATGTTGATGGGCGTGGCGGTATGTTTGACCTCAGTGGCGATAACGTGTGGGCATAGCAATACACTGCTTAATAAAATCGTTCGAAGCAAAAGACTTACACCTAATGATAGCTAAAATTATTTTTCATAGCTTGGCGTAATTTTTGAGCGAAAACAATAGGTAAGCCCAAACACAGAGTCAAAATGTTGCGCTATTTTTAGACTAAGGCTGCACCTTAGGGTGTTTTATGTATAAAATGCCGCCCTTATGAATACAAACGCCGTGCTACCACTTCAACCAACATTTTCCTCGTTGTCTTCAGCAGAGACAGCCGTGCTTAATTATCAAGATCTGATTGTATTGTTCAACGCTACTTTTACCGATACTGAAAATACAGTTTTGCTCAAAGGAGGCCATGAGCCTATTTACATCCCAGCTAACAACGCAGATCAACATCACCAGATAATATTTACCCACGACTATTTTTCTAGTGCACTGCATGAAATTTCTCACTGGTGTATTGCGGGAAAAAAAAGGCGTTTATTAGAAGATTATGGCTACTGGTATAGCCCTGATGGTAGAGATGTTAAGCAACAATCCGAGTTTGAAAAGGTAGAGGTGAAACCCCAAGCTATCGAATGGGCTTTTTCATGTGCGACAGGCAAACTTTTTGCGGTTAGTACCGATAATTTACATGCTGCCCCTGTGAATATTCAGGGTTTTCAAGATGCCGTACAACAACAAGTTTTGCTTTATCTAGAGTTTGGCTTCCCCCCTCGGGCCGCCGAGTTTATGAAGGTATTACAGGCGTTTTATCAAACCGAGAGTCTGCATAGGGGGATGTTCGATGTTGGAGCAGTCTAAGCCATGGCGATTGTTTAAGTTAGGTTTATTAATCAATCCTTACGCTGGCATCGGTGGGGCGCTGGCGCTAAAAGGGAGTGATGGTGTTGAAATCCGCGAAAAAGCCTTAGCCATGGGCGCACAAAAGCAAGCCATCGATAAAACTCGCTTAGCGCTTGAACATATTGTGTCTATAAAAGAGCAAGTGCAACTGTTTGTGGCAGCAGGTGATATGGGTGAAACTTTAGCTAAGGAAATGGGCTTTAACTACAAGGTGGTATATCAGCCTGAAAATACCCAAACAGAAAGCCAAGACTCACAATCCACAGCACAGGCTTTACTTGCTCAGCAAGTCGATTTGATCCTGTTTGCTGGCGGCGATGGCACGGCACGTAATGTTTGCCAGGTGGTGGCAAGCTCAGTACCCGTATTAGGCGTGCCTGCGGGCTGTAAAATTCACTCCGCTGTTTACGCTATTACTCCAGCGGCAGCCGGTAGAGTACTAAGACAAGTGATAAACGGTGAAATTGTCAGTGTTAGTGACGCCCAGGTCATGGACATTGATGAAGCGCTGTTTAGACAAGGTAAAGTCAATGCCCGTCAATTTGGTGAGATGCAAGTGCCTACCGAACTGCGATATATTCAAGCCGTAAAAATGGGCGGTAAAGAGTCTGATGAATTAGTGTTGGCGGATATCGCCGCACATATTATTGAAATCATCGACGATCACCCCGAACAGCTATTTGTAATGGGATCAGGCTCTACTGTTGAATTTATTATGGAAGAACTTGGCATTAAAAACACTTTGTTAGGTGTTGACCTGATTAAAAATAAGCAACTGATTGCCAGTGATGTGACCGCTGCCGAATTATTAGCACTTACCAACAATCAAAACTGCAAACTGGTGCTGACGTTAATTGGTGGGCAGGGACATATAATAGGCCGTGGAAATCAGCAATTGAGCGCCGAGTTTTTAAGGTCATTAGGTAAAGATAATATCTTACTGGTGGCCACCAAAAACAAAATTTCAAATTTAGCTGGTCGTGCATTGGTTGTTGACTCTGGCGACATTGCAGTAGACCAACAGCTGTCAGGATTAATCAGCATCATCACCGGCTACCATGATCAGGTGTTATACCCCATAGCCAATTTACATTTTGAGGATCTAGTTTGATATTATGTAATCAGCAACCCAATGAACTCATTTCTTTTATTCAAAAAACCGAAAATTATTTAGATAAAGTTGTCGAACATGGAACTGATCAAGAATTATTTATTGCCAGTTATCTGCAAGGTCACTTTGCTGTAGCTGCTGGTCAAAGCCAAGTTAAGCAGATGACACAAATCCAACAATTAAATGAGTTAATGAATACAAGTTTAGCGGCTGCTTTTGATAATAATGAGTTAGCTACTGAGGATCAAAAGCAAGTGCAAAGTTTATGGCAGCTACTTGTCGCAAATTAACTAGAATTTGGAATAGTTATACTAAGGTCTACTTCACAAAGTACAAAAAGTGCACTAGTATCTCGGCCACTGATGCACGCCAGCATCAATATAAATAGGAACCAAGGAAATGGATATTAATGCGTTATTAATCAAGCACGGAAATAAAACCTTTAGAGTAGATGCAGAGGACGATTTAGGGGTGTTTATGCATGTAGAAGGATATAAAATTCATGTTCGTCAGGATGATGTCAGTCTTGTTACGGGATTGCCCATTAGTGAATGTCATCCCCTTATCGATGGTTTGCAAAAAGTCTAACAGGCATATTTTTCAAAATTAGCAGCTAAAGCTTATTGCCTAAATAAAGTAATGGGAACCGTATTTCCCTCTGCATACATATAGCCATTTAACACATTGCCCTGTGAGCCAATAGTCAACTCGGCCTCTACTTGCAAACTCATCACAAACAAATAAGGCTCAACCCAGTTTAGTAAAACATTTGTGCCTTGTATTACTCCAGTGCCACTACCCACGCTGTTACCGTAACTGTCATATTCTTGTAAAAATAACTCGTTGCCACTCTGCTCGAATACAAAAATATAACTACCTGCTTGATTGGTGTAGGTCCATCGACCTGTCAGATTGCTGTCGACTTTGTATTGCAGAGAATTATTTGGAATGATCGTTTCTGTAAAGGTATCTGGTTGTTTGTTCTGCTCTAGGCTAAGTTGGTTGTTTTTTGCTCTAAGGGCGGCTAATTCTTGTTCGGCTAAAAGTTTTTGTTTTTCTTGGGTAATACGCAGGTCATCAAGCTCTTTTTGGCGTTTTAAAGCTTGAAGTTGCTTTTGATGCTCTTGTTCGGTAGCTATAACGACTTGTTTTGCGGCAGTTTTGGATTCATTGTTGAAGTTAAATCCCCCTGTTGCCGCAAATAATCCAGTCACTGCAATGATTAATGAGGTAATAGCTGTAATCACGCCAGTTAAGGTTTGAAAAAACGACTTTTTGGGTTCGCTCATAACAATTAAATCCAGTCTCAGAGGTGGTTTATCATTAATCTCTGATTAAAAAGTATACACCCAAGATCGGAAACTGAAAATGTCTGCTGCAAATATCATCCCTGCCTGCGAATAAGCCCCCTGACTAAAAATCGATTAGGGTTTAAAGCATCCAACAATTGGTTGGATAAGGGCAAGGGTTCATTCAATATCTGACTAATTAATACCTCGGCGCAAAGAGGCGCAGTGGTTAACCCTCTTGAACCTAATCCACAAAGCATAAATAAGTTAGGGTGATTAATAGGTTGTGGGTAATGTTTAACAGGTAAGGCTTTATACAAGTCGTGATATTGTTGTGTTTGTATGCTGTTATTTGGCACCGCACCCACCATAGGCAAATGATCAGGCGTGCTGCACCTGATTGCGGCTCGACCCTTAGTTGTGGGTTGAATATCACGTATCCAGTCACATTTTGACAATGCTTGTTGATGCATAGTGATATTAGTTTGTTGCTCGGTTAATCGATAATCGCAGTTTTTATCATCCTTTATATAGGTTGATCCGATGGCATGAGAACCTTGCCAGGCTGGGGTTAAATAACCTTTATGACACAATACAGTGGATAAATTGGCTAGCTCGTTTTGACTGTTAATGGCTTCTACTTGGCCTCTGACTAAACGAAATGGCAACTGTGACATCTGCTGACAATCAGCGCTGTCGCTGCCAGTGGCCATGATCACAATATCAGCATCAGATTGGCCGCCATCTTGCCAGTTAAGTTGCCAAGAGCCATTTATACGCTCTAAAGAGGTTAATTGTTTGCTAACTTCGACCTTTGAGTCAGCCGCTTTAACCAGTCCGGCCACTAACTCTGGCAAGTTAATCCATCCTCCTTGTGGAATATATAAGCCAGGATAGGGTAAATCTACCTTGGCTATTTTTGTGGCTTGTTGTGCATCAATCCAATGTATTAATGATTCTGGCCATGTTTGGTTTTGAACCAATTTACCATAACGGCTGGCCACCTTGTTATTAAAGGCCACCTGAAACGTCCCGCACCACTGATGACTGTAGTGAATACCTTGATTGAGTAACTGTTTATAAAGCTTGCTAGCATAGTTGAATGACAAGGCATGAATTTGACTGGCATGCCCTGCTTGTGCATTGAGCTGTGGGTAAAAACCACCTTGATTATTACCTGATGCCCCTTGAGCTAAGGCATCGTCTTGGCAATAAAGTGTTGTGCTAAATCCTCTTTTACTGAGCGCGTAGGCACAATTAGCCCCTGCTAGGCCACCGCCAATAATGGCAATCTTAGGCTTTTTTATGAGCGTTGCAGGTACTCGAATAAAATAGGGTAAGCGACTTGGGTTATCGGTGGTTTTTTCAATTGATCCGGCCAGCATGTCTCGTTTACGTCCATGACCGGGGTGTTTTTGTACATCAAATCCGGCTTCTCTTAGACCGCGTTTGACATGACCTGCTGCGGTGAACGTAGCAAAGTGGCATTGATCTTTAGCAAGTAACGCCATGCTTTCAAATAATTCTTGGGTCCACATCTCAGGATTTTTGCTGGGTGCAAATCCATCCAGAAACCAAGTGTCGACCAAACCTTGAGGCTTGTTTTCAATCTTAGGCAACACCTCGTGCACATCACCTAACCACAAGTCCAAAGTTACTTTACCCTCAAGAAAAGTCAGGCGATGACAACCTGCTACAGGTATTGGATATTGCTCAAGTAAGCTTTGTGAGTATTGTTCTAACTGCGGGTACAGCGATAATGCTTGGGTTAAATCTGCATGACTGATAGGAAATTTTTCAATAGAAATAAAGTGCAGTCTAAATCTAGGGTTAGCGTATTGCAGACAAAATATTTCGAAATGCAACATAGTGATCAATACATTAAGTCCAGTGCCAAAGCCTGTTTCCCCTATGACAAATAACGGGTCTGACCAATTTTTCCAACGTGCTAATAATTTATTGTTTTTAATAAACACATGGGTTGTTTCATCAACGCCCTGTGCGTCAGAAAAGTATAAGTCTTCAAACTGGGTGGCATAAGGAGTGCCGTTTTCATTGAAGCGAATGCTGGCGTTGGCAATAGTCAAATTAATTAAACTCTAAATAGTGATACAAACAAAGCTGCATTTATTATACAGGTAAAGGTATGTGCTATTTCACAACAATCACAGTAATCATTTGCAAGGCTTTGATTTTCAAATTAAGCTAACACGTGTACGCTCAAAGCAGACCAGTTGGCTGAATAAATTCATTAGAATATGGGCAAATTTTTCTTGAAGGGTGAATCATGAGAAGAGCGGTAATTACTGGACTAGGCATAGTTTCTAGTATTGGTAACAATAAAGATGAAGTCACAACCTCTCTAAGAGAAGGTCGTTCGGGTATTACTTTTTCCGAAGAATTTGAGCAAGCGGGTATGCGCAGCCAAGTTTGGGGTAAAGTTGATTTAGATATCAAAGATCATATCGATCGTAAAATATTACGTTTTATGGGCGAAGCAGCAGGTTATGCCTATATCGCAATGCAGCAAGCAATTGAAGATTCAGGCTTGACCGATGACATGGTGTCAAACGTAAGAACAGGTATTATTGCCGGTTCTGGCGGGGCGTCATCTAAAAACCAAGTTGAAGCCATCGATATTTTGCGCGACAAAGGTGTTAAACGTATTGGGCCGTATATGGTCACCCGCTGTATGGGTAGCACTGTATCAGCTTGCCTTGCCACACCTTTTAAAATCAAAGGGGTGAATTATTCCATTAGCTCAGCCTGTTCAACCAGTGCCCATTGTATTGGAAATGCGGTAGAGCAAATTCAATTAGGTAAACAAGACATCATTTTTGCTGGTGGTGGTGAAGAATTACACTACACCTTATCCGCTGAATTTGATGCCATGGGTGCCATGTCAACTAAATACAACGACGACCCAACAAAAGCATCGCGTACTTATGATACCGAACGTGATGGATTTGTAGGGGCTGGCGGCGGTGGCATAGTGGTAGTCGAAGAGCTCGAACACGCTTTAGCTCGCGGTGCCAAAATTTATGCTGAAATTATTGGCTATGGTGCCACGTCAGACGGCGCAGATATGGTCGCTCCATCCGGTGAAGGGGCAGTACGTTGTATGCAACAAGCCATGCAAGGTTTAGACAAACCTATCGATTATATCAATACTCATGGCACCTCTACTCCGGTAGGTGATGTCAAAGAGTTATGGGCTATTCGTGAAGTGTTTGGTGATACCACGCCACCGCTTAGCGCCACCAAAGCCATGACAGGCCATGCTCTTGGAGCCGCTGGGGTAAACGAAGCGATTTACAGTATTTTGATGATGGAAAACAGTTTTATTGCCCCCTCAATTAATATTGAAAACCTTGACGAACAAGCCAAAGGTATGGACGTTGTGACTGAAACTCGTGAGAGCCAATTAACCACAGTGATGTCAAATAGCTTTGGTTTTGGCGGTACTAACGCCACCTTGGTGATGCAGAAGTATCAAGGGTAACCACAACTACCCACTCTAATCTTTGTTTGACAAAATTTATGTTTGATAAAAATGCCGCTCACTAAAATGAGCGGCATTTTTCATTTATTGACCGGATAATAATTGGCTTTGCTGCTTTTATATGCAGTCAGAATCGTTTTAGTAAACTTTGCTTGCGTAGTGGCTTCATTGCCGCTATCTTGCCGCTCGAATCGGACGCGGGATGGAGCAGTCTGGTAGCTCGTCGGGCTCATAACCCGAAGGTCGTAGGTTCAAATCCTGCTCCCGCAACCAATTCCGATTTTTCAATATTTTTTCAAGGTACAATCGCCCTCGGGCTAGCTCTTATTATCCGCGAAAGGTCGTAGATTCAAATCCTGCTCCCGCAACCAATTCCGATTTTTCAACAAAATATACCACAATCGCCCTCGGGCTCGCTCTTATTATCCGCGAAAGGTCGTAGGTTCAAATCCTGCTCCCGCAACCAACCGATTCTTCAATATTTTTTCAAGGTACAATCGCCCTCGGGCTAGCTCTTATTATCCGCGAAAGGTCGTAGATTCAAATCCTGCTCCCGCAACCAATTCCGATTTTTCAACAAAATAAACCACAATCGCCCTCGGGCTCGCTCTTATTATCCGCGAAAGGTCGTAGATTCAAATCCTACTCCCGCAACCAACTGATTTTTCAAAAACTCAAAAACTTAATTGTCCTCGGTCTCGCCCGTTTTAAACTGCCTTATTGGTTTTTTTAACTCTTCTGAGCGTTACCAACAATCCTAACAATACTACCGACAATGAAACTGGCTCCTTGACCGGTAAAGCGGCTGGAATAGGTCCTGCTCCACTGGCAGATCCATTGCTGTTGCTAATATTAAAAGTACCTCCTGGACCTGAGGGTGCTTGAGTGGTCTGCCAAAAAAACGTAATGGTCTCACCAGTGTCCCAATCCGTATTGTTGGTCAACCAACTTATTTCACCCGAACCCAATAGCTCGATGCTGAATTCGACATTGGCATTGGCCGCGTCTGAAAAACTGTACCCGGCAACACCATTAAAGCCCGTTGCAGCAAAACCGAGTGAAAACAGACTCACATCGTCAAAGGGCAAAACAGTAACAGGATTTGGAAATGGCGCATCATTGGGATTGTCAACACCGGGAATAAGGGTGTGCGAATAAGTATAAATGGTACCTGGCGCATTTAAGGGCGGTTCGCAGGAAGTAAATCCGGTTGGGCAACTAACACTGCTGCTTAGGTCACCCACACTATCGCCGTTTAAGTTAATTAACGAGACTTCAACGTCAGGTCCAACAGGACCTACAATTTTGGCGCCAATCAACAAAGAATCGTAATCTACCGAAGTGATGGGTGTGGCGTTGGCAAATTGGCTATGCAGTAAAAAAATTAACATACAGGCCGCAGAGTTTGCGTGACTTATCGAGAGTAAGTTTTTCATAATATATGTCCTTGTGAGAATTTATAGAGTTATGAGTATAAAGTCAGTTTTGGATAAGTCGATGTTTTCGCTTAAAAAAGTCCATGGCTATATAGATAGTTTAGAGTTGAATTATACCCGTGCATACACAACTGTATTGGTGACAATACTAAGTCACTACCCACTAGAATTTCTGGTGTGTTAATTCGAGCAGAAATTAAGCCGTTGCTAGAGTTGAAAGATACAGAACATCTGCAAAAGCAATATATCTTGCCTTCTTTGGAGGCTGGATATTGAGGTGACCTTGCCAGAAAAGCCATCTAGCAAACTGCAAAAGTATTTTTTAACGGCCAAGGTATTCGGTTTGCAAAGGCATTTAATTAAATGCCTAGTGACATCGTTCCGCGCGGCGTCCGCTGATGGTTTTTGACTTGAATCCTTTCTAGCCAGTCACTTTTTGTTATGAATTACTTCCATATAATTCCCCCTTCGGGCCGTACTGCGTACGTTTTAAATTTATCCCTTAAATTTAGTCTGCAGCTAAGAATAAAGTAACCACAAATTCATCTGGAAAGAATTGACTCGCTACATCCTTGTAGCTCACCTACAGAGCAGGCCAGCTTAAGCTGTTGTGATTTGTTCTAACAAATCTTGGTGAACATCCATGGGATGACCCGAAGGGTGAAATACAAGACGTATTTCATAAAAAGAAGCCGCTCGCCAAACTATGTTCTTCATCTAATTATTGTTGAGATTTAGACCTTCTTCGCTCCCAGCTTCAATCACTTTTAAATTAGTCAATCACACTTCCCTGATGATCAGCGAATATAAATGCGAGGGTAGGGCAAAAGCAGTGGCTTTGCCGCCAAAGCATGAGCTACGCTCACCAAGAAATTAAACGGGCAAAAAATAATTACTTTACCTTGGCTAGGTAAAAATAGTAGTCTCGGTTATAGAATAAAAATATTAAAAACAATAATTTACGCTCGATGGATATGAATATTTATGGCAAGTGATTTGGAGTTAATACACCTTGAGATTAACCGAGTAAAGGAATTATCTAAGTGTAAGCGCCGATTTATTCAACTAAATTGACTACGACCTCTTTTATGCGACCCCTTTTATGATTGGTCTATGCATAATGAGTCCACAACCTCAGCACTTTTATTGATTGTTGTTGCTCTAATACTTGGTAGACAAGTCTGTGTTGAATGTTGATCCTACGTGAGTACGCGCCCGTTAAGTCACCAACAAGTTTTTCGAATGGTGGGGGATTTGGATAAGGATCATTTTTAATAATATTCAACAATTCTTGGGCTTTAGCTTTCAAACCAGACGAAGCTAACTTTTTTGCGTCTTTTTGCGCTTGCTTGGTGTAATAAAGCGTCCAGCTCACCAATCAAGATCCTTTTCGCAATCCGTTAATTCTTCTTGCATACCTTCTTGAATAGACTCGCGCATGCCGGGTATGGAAACAAGATGCAAAGTTTCATTAATAGCATTCCAATCGCCTTCAGACAAAAGCACCGCATTGCCTCTTTTCCCCGTGATGACTATGGGTTGGTGACTTGCCGATGTTTCATCAATAAGAGCATAAAGTTTAGAACGTGCTTCGGTAGCATTAAGTGTTGTCATAGAATTTCTCCTCCCAAACAAGCGTACGACTAAACGTACGTAATGTCAATGTAAGGAAAACAGACGCATCGCCAGCTACATTCTTCATCCAATTATCAGACAAATTTAAGCATTCCTTCGCTATCAGGTTCAAACACTTTAAGTTAGTCAATCTCACGATCTTTGATGATCGTCACCTGGTTACCACGTAACAATCTCGACGTCCCGCGTGGCGTCCACATGTCGAGCTGTTCAAATGGGCGAAGCGGTGCTTCTAAATAATCCAGTTTCACCCTACAAAATATCAAAAATAATCGGCGAACATAAATGCGAGGGTAGTGCAAAAGCAGCGGCTGTGCCGCCAAAGCATGAGCTACGCTCACCAAGAAATTAAACGGGCAAAAAATAATTACTTTACCTTTGCTAAGTAAAAATAGTGGTCGCGGTTTTAGAATAAAAAGGTTAAAAACAATAATTTACGTTCGATGGATATGAATATTTATGGCAAGTGATTTGGAGTTAGAACACCTTGCGTTTAATCGAGTGAAGGAGTTGTCGCTTAAATATGGAGACTCGATTCCTCATCTAATTTCTAGTTTTCAGGGAACCTGACCTCTAAGTTTCTGGCGCACCGGCAATCATTACTTTTTATAAAGTAACCACAAATTCATACACAAAGAATGAATATACAGTGGATCTTATACTAAACGTATCTCAACTTTTTTACCTAAAGCAGAAGCAAAGCGTTCAAGAGTTGATAGCTTTACATCATCAGAATGATTCTCAATTCTAGAGATGGCACTTTTTTTAGTGTTTAACATTTCAGCCAATGCCTCTTGAGTAATACCTGATTCTTTTCTGGCGGCTTTAAGCATGATGCCAAACTTTAAATTTTGGTAACCATCGTCATAACCATCAGCAAATTTGGTATCGGATATTTTGCGCTGGGCTACGTATTTTTTTAGATCGCTCATTGTTTTTTCCTTCGTAAATAGTCTTTACGTCTTTGTTCTGCAAGCTTGATTTCTTTGGATGGAGTCTTTTGCGTTTTCTTTTGAAACCATGATTAAGTACCACTAAATTATCACCATCGAAAAAACCTAATAACCTGAAAATGTTATTCCCAAGCTGTACACGCACTTCCCATATATCTTCAGTATTAACAAGCTTCTTTAAATATGTGAAAGGTATAACATCGAGTTCTTCAATCAATTGTAAAACCCAAGTCACTTTTTGGGCTTGCTTTGCTGACAACGAATCTAAGAAATCAATAACAGGTGTTTTACCTTCTTCCGTAGCGTAAAAATTAACTGTTTTCATAATTCAATGTTAACACCAATGTGAACTTTTTCAAGTTGGTGAAGAATGACACTTAGCATTATTTTCCCAATTGTGTCCAAGTAATTGGCATGTGGTAAGCGCGCTTCATATCATCGTTCCGCGCGGCGTCCGCTGTTGATTTTAAGTCGAGATTTAAAGGCAGCGGCTTTAGAATAAAAAGGTTAAAAACAATAATTTACGTTCGATGGATATGAATATTTATGGCAAGTGATTTGGAGTGAGTACACCTTGCGTTTAATCGGGTAAAGGAATTGTCGCTTAAATACGGTGACTCAATTTCCCATCTGATTTCTATTTTTCAAGGAACCTGTCGCCGCATTATTCGAGTTAACTCAATTCCGTCAGAGGGGTGATATTAGCCTTGAATTCAATAAGACGTTTTCGCCTCGCTAAACGCAAGTCATAATCGCGCTGTAAATTGAGCCAAAACGTGTCGCTCATTCCAAAAAATAAGCCTAAGCGAATGGACATTTCCGCACTAATACCGCGTGTCCCATCAATAATGTTTTTAATAGCTGTTCTATCAACGCCAATTGATTTCGCCAGCGTTCCAGGCTTTACTTCAAGGTCATCTAGAAAATCTTCTTTGAGCATGACACCTGGGTGTTCTATATCAATCATGTCTTATATCCTATCTAATGGTAATCCACCAGTTCAACATCATGGGCACTTCCATCTTCCCATCTAAAAATAATGCGAAATTGGGTATTTACCCAAATGGCATAAAACTCTTTTAGATCGCCTTTTTTCTTTTCCAATTTATTGGAGGGCGGAACCATTAAATCCTCAATCCGTTGTGCAGCATCAATATAACGTAGGCGACGAAGAGCCTTCTTTTGAAGTTCGGGATGGATATTCTTTACCAAATGACCTTCAAAGATATCTTTCGTTTTTTTGTCTGCAAACGATCTAATCATATTTGTAGTGTAGCACGCTACATTAGTGTTACAAAACAAAAAGTAGTGTGTTAAACAACTTTAATTCAGTGGCTTTTGTTTCTGTCGTTAAGTGCCTTGTGGCTGAGGTTTTAGTAGTGTTGTTTTGCTTTTGGTAACTACAAAGTACGCTTGGCGCCATCGTCCCGCGGCGTCCGCTGATGGTTTTTGAGATTTGAGAGTAACGGCTTTGCCGCCAAAGCATGCGCTGCGCGCATCGGCATCCAAGCCTTTTTTCAAACAGCATCCCGCGCGGCGGCCGCATGCTGTCTGACTTACTTTTTACCTGCAGCTATACGTACTTTCTGGAAACTAAAAAAGCACGCTTCGCGCCATCGTCCATGATGGTTTTTGACTTGAATCCCTTCAAGCCAGTCACTTTTTCTTCTACAGCTAAGAATAAAGTAACCAAAAAGAAGCCGCTCGCCGGACTATGTTCTTCATCCAATTATTTGCAAGATTTAGCAGGTCGTCGCAATGTGCTCCCAGCACTCTGCGACTCAATTTGCATCCCTGCAAATTGACCTACAAAATCTCACAAATAATCGGCGAACATAAATGCGAGGGTAGATCAAAAGCAGCGGCTGTGCCGCCAAGGCATGAGCTGTGCTCACAGGGATTAAGAACGTTCTAATAATAACTACTTTGCTTTTCTTGGTGAAAATAGTCATCTCGTTTGTATAAAAAAAATACTAAAAACAACTGTTTACGTTCGATGGATATGAATATTTATGGCAAGTGATTTGGAGTGAGTACACCTTGCGTTTAATCGGCTAAAGGAATTGTCGCTTAAATATGGTGATTCAAGCTCGCTTCTGATTTCTGTTTTTCAACGAACCTGAGTCACAGGTACTGATTCACTACTTCGGCTGCCCCGTTAAAAACACTGCATTGAAGTTTTTCATTTTTAAAGTTTGTGTGTATAGTTTAGTGTGTATATAACGTAAGTATGAGGATGGCCAATGCAAACTACGCAAGATAAATCTAGAGTAAATTTGTACATTTCGAAATCATTATCAGATGATGCAAAAAAGCTCGGTATTAATATGAGTCAGACCCTTGAACGAACGTTGCGAGCCGATATTGCTAAAAAATGGCAAGAGGTTAATAAAAGTAAAATAGAGCGTTACAACCAATATGTTGTCAGTAACGGCTTGCCGTTTGATGATGAAGATATGGCAATTTAATCTGCTATGAAACAGTTCAATGTATATCTCAACCCCATTGCCAAAGGGCGTGCGTTATACCCCTACGTATGCTGCCTGCAAAGTGAATTGTTAGATGGTTTATCGACTAGAGTTGTGTGTTTTGTCACTGGCGATGCAACTGTTGCTTTTGATAAAGTCAGTGTGCCTATATCCATAAATGATACTGAATTTCACCTTTGCATGAATGTCATGGCAACCATTGAAAGTAACAGATTAAGTGAGCTTGTTTGTAATGTTATCGATTCACGAGACGGTATTGTAAATGCTTATGATGCGTTATTAATGGGGATCTAGGATTACGCTGTGCACAAGCAGTGGCTTTGGCGCTAAAGGTAGTTTTGTTCGCAGCCCAGTGATTTAGATTATTTTCTCGAACGTTCTTAATTTTGAAACGAATACTGGTAACTTTTGACGCAACATACAATCAAGATAATTATCAACTGTCATGGGGGGATTTTTAAGTGATGACCGTTGATACTGTGCAGCTTGGATAGCCGCGCTGGGACTTAGTTCGAACATATCAGCCAAAAATGTATCTGGGTGTATAGCTGACAATTCATAAGTAGCCAATTTCTCATCAGGAAAGTCTTTTAAATTAAAGGTGATGATACCTTCAGCTTGCCCTTTAATTGCGGCAGCAACAACGTGCCTATCATTTGCATCTGGCAACTCAATACTTTCTACCAAGAATTCATAGCCTTCAACCAAACAATCAGGCATATGGGCGTCCATAAGTTGGCGGGTTCTTTCCAGTCTATTCCTGTCTAAACTTGGATTGTTTTTTATTAAGTTTCTAATCCACTCATCGTGAATTTGCGCCGTCCAGCGTGCTCTAAACAACCCCGTTTGCGCCAAGTAAAGTAAATAGCTGCGCAGTGGCGCGGGATACATAACACAGGCATCTAAAATAATGGTGTAAGCCATTTTAATATCCTAAATCGAGTTCCTGATCTAGCGCAGTCAATTCATCCAAAGAAGCAAGGCGTTTTTTGTCCATATCCTGCTTAAACGACATCACATCAACAAAAGCTACTTTGCGACGATTACCTTTTCTTGAATGGAGGATATCACCGGCATCCAATAACTTAATCAAAGTCGGTCGCGACATATTTAAAATGTCAGCGGCTTCTTGTGTGGTCAGTTCAGCATGGATCGGCGTAATGTTCACACTATTGCCTTGGCCAAGTTGTGTTAGCAACTCAATCATAAGTTTAACTGCGCTGGCAGGAAGTATCAGTGGATGATTTTCACCATCCTTTCCTACCACGTTAAATTGTTGCACCTCACCACTGGTTTCCATTACCGCTGAAAGCGCCTGACTGCTTAGCTTTGCCAGCGCAGTTTCTTCGGCACTTGGCAATGATTGTAGGTTTAATATTGTCATATTCTCTAGGTATCCATTGTTTGGACTTAGATTTATTATTCGCAATATTCGAAAATTTGTCAAGTATTCGAAATATTCGAAATTATCTGAAGCAGCGGATAGCCGCCAAAGCATGTGCTATGCACACCGCAATCCATTGCGTTTTTGACTGCCATCCATGGCTAGCCAGTCACTTTTTGTTATGAATTACATCCCTGTAATTCCCCCTTCGGGCCGCACTTCGTACGTTCTAAATTTATCCTGTAAATTTAGTCTGCAGCTAAGAATAAAGTAACCAAAAAGAAGCCGCTCGAGGGCAAAACTCTTCATCCACTTTTCTACTCATTTTTGCAGGTCGTAATGATTCGTTCCAGACGAGGCATTACTCAATCGCCTGTCCATAGCGATTGCCCTACAAAAATGAGTAGAAAAATGGCGAGTTTTGAGTCGAGGGTAAGTCAAAAGCAGCGGCTTTGCCGCCAAAGCATGAGCTGGGCTCACTGGAATAAAAACGTTATAAAATAGTTGCTTTGCTTTTTAGGATAAAAATAGTGGTCTAAATTTCTTAATAAAAAGATTAAAAACAACTGTTTACGTTCGATGGATATGGGTTTTTATGGCAAGTGATTTGGAGTGAGTACACCTTGCGTTTAATCGGGTAAAGGGATTGTCGCTATAAATGGAAATTCAATTCCGCATTTGATTTCTAGTTTTCAACGAACCTGTTCCCGCAGGTTGGGAACTTATCAGTTGTATGTTTTTTGCTCGCAGTGTACAGTGTACACTTCTCGTTTGTCGATTCAGGATAGGAGGAAACCTATTGAGTCATGCAATTGATTTTGTTGAAACTTCTATCTTTACTAAGCAGATCAAAGATATTGCTACAGACGATGAACTAAAAAATCTTCAAGTGGAGCTTATTTCACAGCCAGAAAAAGGTGATTTGATTAAAGACACTGGTGGTCTACGAAAGGTACGAATGGCTGTAGGTAATCAAGGGAAAAGCGGGAGTGTTCGTGTGATCTATTTTTTAGCTCATGTTGAAAAGATACATTTGATTTTGGCCTATCCTAAAAATGTCAAAGACACCTTAAGTAGAGGTGAAAAAGCCGAGTTGAAAAAACTTGTGAAATTGTTGAAAGGGGAAAGTAAATGAGCATTTTTAATGATTTGAAAGCCTCTCTTGAAGAAGCGGTGGCAGTTGAGCAAGGAAACAAGAAAGCCTCTCGTGTGACATCTTATGAGATTGCTGATGTTAAGGCTATTCGTGCCCAACTTAATGTTTCTCAAGTAGAGTTTGCGGCAGTACTAGGCACTAGCGTTGACACTATCAAAAGTTGGGAGAAAAAACGCCGAAATCCTACCGGCCTTGCTGCCAAAGTTCTGGCTACAATCAAAGACAATCCCGCTATGTACCAAGAGTTAGCAAATCATTAGATGCATTGATGTCGCGTTGTTACAGCAATTTCTATTTTTGGGAAATTTAAAAGCACGCTTCGCGGCATCGTCCTGATGGTTTTCGAGATTTGAGAGTAACGGCTTTGCCGCTAAAGCATGAGCTGCGCTCACCGGCATCCATGCCTTTTTTCAAACAGCATCCTTGCTGTCTGACTTACTTTCTTGCTACAGCTCAAGAAAGTAAGCAAAGAAAGCCGCTCACTACTAAAGTTTTTAACCGCACAAAAATGCTTATTTTAGGGTCGCTACAAATGTGTCCCTCCAACTTTCGCTCAAATGGCATCCTTGCCATTTGCCCCTAAAATAAGCCTTTTTGTGCTGAAACTTTACATGCGGAAAAAGCAGTGGCGGGGCCACCAAAGGCAGTAAACCTCAAAAACAATCGGCGAACATAAATGCGAGGGTAGATCAAAAGCAGCGGCCGCGCGGCGACCGCTTTGCCGCCAAAGCATTAGCTGCGCTCACAGGAATTAAAAACCGTTTACAAATTTTTACTTTACCTTTGCTAGGTAAAAATAGTAGTCTCGACTGTGTAATAAAAATACTAAAAACAGTAGTTTACATTCGATGGATATGAATATTTATGGCAAGTGATTTGGAGTTAATACACCTTGCGTTTAATAGGGTAAAGGAATTGTCTAAGTGTCAGAGTCGTATTATTTAACTAAATTGACTACGGCCCCTTTTTCCTTTTAAAACTGAAAATCAAAAGCACGCTTCGCGCCATCGTCCTGATGGTTTTTGACTCGAATCCTTTCGAGCCAGTTACTTTTTTTCAACAGCAAAAAATAAGTAACCAAAAAATGCCGCCGACTAGTAAAGTTCTTAACCGCACAAAAAGACATATTTTAGGGTCTCTACAAATGTGTTCCATCCAACTTCCGCTCAAATTGCATCCCTGCCATTTGCCCCTAAAATATGCCTTTTTGTGCTGAAACTTTAAAGGCTGGAAAGCAGCGGCTTTGCCGCCAAAGGAAGTTTTGTCCTGTTGTGAATTAAGCTGACGATAATTGCCATTACACCCGTTAGGGTAGAAGCTTATGTGTTGTATATACCTAACGAATTTACTGATTACATCCATTCGTAGTGTCATTTTTTAACCATGAAATAAAGGTGTTGCTAAGTTATCTAGCCTGGTATGATTGCGCGGAATTTTAATTGATTGTATTTAGTGGTAATGGAAACTGGGGAAGTACTTGTAATCGACTTGTTCGCGGGGCCTGGTGGGCTTGGCGAAGGTATATCGTCAGTAGTACATGGAAATGGTAACTTACCTTTCCAGATAGGCGTGTCCGTCGAAAAGGAACCATCAGCGCATAAAACTCTTACTACCCGAGCTTTCTATCGAAAGATAAAAGACCTCCCTAACGGGTTAAATGACTATATCGATTATGTCCAAAGGCGTATTACCCGTAATCAATTGTTCGAGCTCTATCCAGAGCAAGCTATGTCAGCTTCTAATGAAACACTCGGTGAGCCAAGAGCATTGGGAGAGGACAATGAGCTCATTTATGAAAGAATTAGAGAACTGATAGCCGAACACAATGGCCCTAAAGTTCTTATCGGTGGCCCACCATGCCAAGCATATTCTCTAGCTGGGCGTTCACGAAATGCTGGCGTTGAAAATTACGATGCAGCTAAAGATCATCGAAACTTCCTCTATCTAGAGTACTTAAAAGTATTGGCTATTGCCCAACCAGACGTATTCATAATGGAAAACGTAAGAGGAATATTGTCAGCTAAGCTTAATGATAAAGTCATATTTCCGAATATATTAAAAGATTTACGTAAGCCAAGTCGTGTTACCAAGGTAAAAGAAGGCTACGGCTATCGAATCTATTCTTTGATAGTGCCGTCGCAAAACCCAAGAAACCCTCAATACAAAAACTCTTCAGACTTCCTTATTCGATCAGAAGAATACGGCGTTCCCCAAGCGCGTCACCGAGTCATCTTACTTGGCGTTCGTGAAGATAGGGTAGGTGTACCAGATATTCTTCAACCGCTAGGTAAGCAAGTTACAGTGCAAGAAGTGCTTAGCGACTTACCCCAATTAAGAAGTGGGTTTTCTAAACGTCCTGATGTTCAAGCTGACTGGGAGCAGGTTGTTACTGAGCATGCGAATTATATCCCGGAGCTATTAAGAGAAAAGTTTGGGGAAGATGCAGTAGAGCATTTGAATTTGTTGCCGCAAGGTGGTCTGGATAGAGTAGCCATTGAGTATAATCCTGAGCGTGTAAATCAACTGCCCATACATTTGACCAATTGGTATCTAGATAATCATCCTCTTTGTGTGCTTAATCATGAAACTCGAGGGCACATGGAATCTGACTTGCTGCGCTATGCTTATAGTGCAACGTATACCAAGTTAAATAACGGAATAACACCAAAAGCGAAAGACTTCCCTGCTGAGCTGGCACCAAATCACGATAACTGGACGTCAGGCTCACACGCTGACAGATTCAGAACGCAGGCCGCAACTAAATGCTCTACAACAGTAACCAGCCATATTTCTAAAGATGGACATTACTTCATACATTATGACACACAGCAATGCAGAAGTTTAACTGTGCGTGAAGCGGCAAGACTACAAACCTTCCCCGATAATTATTTATTTGAAGGGAATAGAACACAACAGTATGTGCAGGTAGGAAATGCTGTGCCACCATTTTTGGCACAGCAAATTGGTCACGTTGTTATGGACTTACTTAGTCAAAACGAATGATACCTGGTCGTGAAGAATACTGCGCACTTTTAAAAGAAATATCCGACAAAATTTGATCTTTTAATCTAAATAAAGGTTTGCCAAACCAAGTGTTTTTGTAAGTCCGTTCTTTAACATTAGACAATGCTCTTGTTCCTATTTGATACTTAAAAGTTAGTTTTAAAATATATATTTCACCGTTAATCTTAACTTTTGGCAGTCTGTAAATTCCGATGTGAGAAAAGTTTTGAACTTCGCTCTTAGAGTTTGTAAATTCAGTTAATTTTTCAAATTTTTCAGGAATTAAAGCGGCTAATAAATATTGATGTAGTTTAGTTTTTTGCTGTGCTTGATCACAAATAGCGGACACTTCAACAAAACCAAGTTTAATCGATTTTCTTGCCTCTTCTTTAAAAGCGTCTGCTTCAGGCTTTAGTTTCCCAAGTTTACTTTGACTAAGGAACTCTTCGTGAATTAAATCTTCTATCGTATTGCCTATCCTGTCTTCTAATTTATGGCGTTTAGCGGGAGTTTTTAAAATTTCATCATTCATTTCTATAAACACACCTCTGCAATTCTTAGGAAAATCAGGTTCTACTTGTTCCAAGTGGCAAAAAGTATTGAGCGCGGATTTAATTCCATGGTCTAAGGTTTGTTGTTTTCCTAGTAAGGGAATAGCAGAGCCCCATAAATTTTCATCTAGATTTGATAAATGGAGTTGGTCTTGTAATAGGGGGGAAAGTCCTAAATCAACTGCTAGAGAAGGCTGTTCAAGTGCATTCTTTATTCCCACAGTCTCATTTCCAATTAACGCCAGTGCTTTGATAAACTGTTCTTGATGTTTCTCTGTTTTATTTTCTGGCTCAAATACAGTAGGTGTGGTTAATTCATATAAAGCATTCGATGTTTTTTGTGCTGCATGTGTAATTCTACTTTCCCAATCACTTATAGCATTGAATAATGAATTGGTTTTTATAAGTGATTCAATTTTATCTTTAAGTTCTTCGGGTTTACCTTTGAATTGAGATTTACTAATAATATCCCAATGAATTGGTAAATTAATTTTTTTATGAAATCTTACTGTTAACTCTTTTACTACTTCTTCAACTATGTCTTGGTTTCTAGACCAAAACAAAAGAATATACGGGCCGTAGACAGTTAAAGGTTCTAATACCTTTGCAATTGGGCCGACTAAAGACTTTGCATTAAAGTTCACGCTATCTGTCAAATTTAAGTCTGTAATAATTATTCTTGGTTTTACATTTTTAAGGTTGATATGATCAATGCCTGACTTATTTCCTGGGGCGTTTTTATACTGAATTGGTATGCAAGGAATCCCGGCAGCAGCAATACTATTTAGAATCTCATGTAATTCATCTTCTTTATCATCAATCAATACGGTCCCTGGCAAATTAAACACTTAGTTTTCCTTTTTAAATATTAAAACTACGGCTGCACCATCATAGGCACCATCCATATCGAGTTCTTTTGGGTCACATATTAGAAGTTTCCCACCAATGGTTTCCATGACTTTATCCACATAATAAAGTCCAACTCCCATACCACTTGGCCTATCTGATTTAAACGGCTGTATAGCTTGTTCTGGAGGCATTGTGAAGCCATCTCCATTATCTAAAACCACTAATGCTGGTCCTTCTTTAAAGAATGTAGGAAGACTTTCAATTCTTATTCCTGGCTTATAACTACCTTCATTTTTTTCTGCTTTTAATGATGTCCAATGTATTGAGTTGTCAATTAAGTTATTCATCGTCGCCTGCAGCAAACCAAAAGGTGCTGTAATTTCGAAATCTTCAGATTCTCCGGAAATTATTGGACAAGATATAATGATATTGTGATGTTCAAACCTGTGTTCAGTTAATTCGATTACACGTTGCGCTAGTGCTTTAATAGAGAATTTTTTTCGCTCATTTCTACGTAAAAGAGGTGCAAAGCCCTCTAATAATTTTGCCAAATGATCAGCTCGTTTTAATAGCTTTTCATAATCATCAGTTCGTTTGATGGATTCATTTAATTCATCAACTCCCCTTTCAACTTCGTGAAAGATTACAGCCAAATTAATACCTGCAATACCGGACATCACCGTGACATCTCTCATTTGCTTAAAATCGGATTCTATTTGGTTAATTTTTCCGCCTAGTTCTTCTTCGATATTATGTTTTTTTATGCTTTTTCTTACATCATTGACAAGTTCTTCAAACTTTTTTGATGAGTCTGAATTATCTGAATTTTTACCTAATATATAATCACTTAACTTTCCACGATCTTCTCTATGGGATATGTGAAAGTGCTCTATAACACTAGCCATAATCCATTTTAAACGTCTAAATGTAGAGTTGTCATCAAAGCCTTCTCGGTTTGTTTTCTCTCTCAATCCGGAACTTTCTTCAAGTGAAAGGTCAATACCGGCAATTACCATTCCGGTATCTATTTTTTTACCCGGGCTGTTAATTCGGCCTGCATTAAGCCCTAGCCAATCATCATTAGGTTCGCCGTAATTAAATACGCGGATGCCGTCCCTATAAACTCTTATTCCAGACTGTTCTTCTAAATAAGTTTTAATAGTTTGAGAGGCGCCTTGTGCATTTAAAACTTTGTTATCTTTAAGATATACATAAAAAGTACCTGTTATAGGGCCAATCCCATTTAAATCTTCAGAATTCAGTAGTAGTTTTTCTCTAATCTTTTTTTCTCGTGCTAAAGATTCTTCTTTGGTAGGTTTTATAAGCTCTAGCTTTATATCATCATCGAAGGCTTCTTTATTTATAAGCTCTTTAAAAAGTGATGGAGGGGTATAGTTATATGAGTATGAAAACAAACCTTGCTCATCGATTGTGAACGTGTACTTCCATAATGAACTTTCTAGAATATCTTGCCGGTCCAATGTGTCTAGCAAGTCTTTTTCTCTTCCTGGAACTAGAAAGTTAACATTAAAATCTGATGCTGCATCAAAGGGAGATATTAGACTAGTCAACAAGCGTTTTAATTGTCTTATTTCCCCTCTAGTCCAATCTTTATTATTTAAGCTATTTATCTCTATTCTTGTGCCTGTTCCATTTTTAAAAAATTCTGGTTGTAATAACTCTTCAATATCTACTTTTGTATCTTCTATATAATTTGCACTTTCTATTAATGATGGCCAATCAATGGTAATTTTATATTCTGGATTATTTTCAGACTTGGTATTAACAATTAGCTTTGTACCTAATTTATGAACAGCTAATCTACCTACGCCTTTTTCTCCTAGAGGTAATCGATCAAATTTCTTACTTCTAATCTTGTTCTGATTTCGTTTGCTATCTGTCCCAATTTCCATCCATTTAGTTAAGATGGTATTTTCATCCATGCCATTACCATCTTTATCCCAGACGATTATGTTTGATTGCTCTTCTTTAAGGTTAAGTGTTACGTCAACAACTGTCGCGTCTGCATCATAAGAATTTTTTACTAATTCAAAAACGGCTAATCTATCGTCACCTATTAGTTCATCACCAAGCAGTTTTAATAAATGCGCGTTAGCTCTAAATGGTTTTGTTTTTGTTGTTTTTGTTGTTTTTGTTGTTTTTGTTGTTTTCATTATTTGAACTCGTTTATTTGATTCATCGTAGTAACTTTGAAATATTTACGTCGATTTTTAACTTTTCTATTAGATAAGGTACCTTCTTTAAGGAGAAGTCCAAGAACACTGTAAGTTAGGTAGTCCTGTTGATTACCATCATTATCTGACTGCAGTCCCAAATAATGAGCACAATCAGAGTTCGTAATGCCGTCGTTGTTTTCTTCCGCAAGTAAAAAAATTGAATCTTTTAGTAATTTTAAACCTAGTTGTGCTTTTTCTATTGCACCGTTCGGTACAGTAACGCGGTCGTCAACTTTTCGCTTAATTGATTTGGGTATAACAGAATTGCAGAGTGAACCACCACTTTCAATGGTGCCAAAACTAGAAATAAGCTCTAATTCAATCTGAAGAGCTTGCTCTTCCGTAAGTAAATCTACCATTTTGGTAACAATTGGATTGTGGCCAGAAGCTAAAATATTTTGGATATATTTACCTTTTCGAGTCTCATCTATTTTTTTTAAATGATCTGTAGCTCGGCTACCTGTTCCTTTACCGATATAGAAGACTTCAGCGGGTTTCACTCTAGGGTCTTTAAGAGAGTATACGTAGTAATTATTCGGCATCCTGCTTCCGTATTATTAAGAACCTAACATCATGACCCTCAATCTAGCACGAAATTTATCATCTCTAAATATAAGCTTTTTATATGAGTAGTTTAGGGCAGTAAAGTTGGCGTTATAAATGAACTTATACCCTAGCTACATTTTTTTTGGTAAAACAAAAAACGATTACCAACAGTTGCAATTGGTGTCATTATGGTAGGTATTTTAACCTTTCACTTTGTTGAGACTCAACTTTAAATTTGAACTATATGACAACTGAAAAAAACGTTAAAAAATTATTGGAATTATCTGACATCATTTTGAATGATGTTCTGGTTAATCTACCCCAAAAAAATGAACGTAAGTTTATATTATTCCTAGAGATAGTCAGAAATTTAGATTATTGGGCAATTTATCAAAATAAACTACCAAAAGACCAATGTTTGCCTTGGCCTGACTATGAAATAATGCTCCAAGGTTGGAATTTAGTTTTAAAGCACTTATGCGTAGGCTTGAATGGCCAAGGGATACCAATTTGTGCAAGAACCGAAAATCTACAAATATCTGCTAATACAATTATTCATTGCTTTGGTCGCTCTGTATTGTTGAAGAGAGCTGCTCAAATGTTACAAGCAAAACTTGCAGAAGCTACAATATTGGATTCTAAAATAGAGATAACAATAAAAGAAAGCGCAACATCTCAATTTTTAGATATTTTAGAGTTCTCAACTCTTGATCAACTTCAAAAAAGTATGGAAAAGAATAAAGCGCAAAAGCCTTTCGGTTGGGAGACTTTATCAATGGACTTCAACCAACTAAACGAAGTTAATATTAATACTCCAGGTGCTTTCCATATAAGTAATAATTCTGAAAGTATTAAACAGTACCAATTATCAAATACGGATGTAGTCAAAAAGATGGAGGCTCTTTTATTTCCTTGGGACTCTGGCTATGGCATCGGCACTGGGTACGATGCTGACCGGGAGCTAGATTTACATTATGTATCAAAATCTTTTGAAATTTGTGAGCACCTACAAGATAAATTTGGTTTCGATCCTACGATTCGTTTGGTAGGAATTGAAGGCGAACATATACCTCTAATTATTGCCGTTATCGTTGCATTGTATTTGAAACACATTGATTTTGTTTTATTAGCTTGCAATAAACATCCTCAAATTTCACCCCATTTCAGTTTAACTACATGGACTGAGAAGTCGCAACTAGTTGATGAAATACAAGATTTATTAGGTTTGAAAGCTGAGCTTATTGAACAGGCATTGAACGCAATTCTACTTTCAGAAACAGAATATGATGAGTTTTCAGACAACTCTGAGTCAGTAATTCCACTCTTAATCGACTTGAATAATGGCTTTGTACTAATGCCTATATCTACTCTACTTAAAAACCCATTTTTTGTAACAATGTCTATACAAAATTTAAGAACTCCAAATTTGGATAACCTTCTTTCCAAACCCAGAGAAAAATTGATGAGAGATCACCTTTATGCAGTATTTAAAGGGAATAGATACTCAGTGTTAAAAGGAAATGCAAACTTAAGAACTCAAGGTCAATTGATTACAGATATTGATGCCGCAGTACTAGATATAACATCTGGGGAGTTGGCTCTATTCCAAATTAAGTGGCAGGATTATTTTACTAATGATGTCAAAAAGTTATCAAGTAAATTTAAGAATTTAGTTAAGGGTATAGATTTATGGTCAGAAAAAGTCGAACTGTGGATTGCTACAAATGGAACCAATAAGCTTCTTCAGGCACTCAGAATAAAAGTCCCTAAAAGTAAACCAATTACAAAAATTTTATTGTTTGGATTGTCTAAAACTTATGCCCGAACTAAAGGATTTGGATATGAAATAAAGAGCGCTAACACTGCTCTTTGTAATTGGCCTGTTTTCATGCAAGCAAGAACCCAAGTCGGGTCAGCGGATTTAGTATTTACTGAAATATTTAACTTTATTCAAAATAAAAATGATGAAGAAATAAAAACAACACCAACACCAATACCTCACAGTATTAAAATAGGGGACACTGAAGTTCAATTTAATAATCTTTGGTGTAGTTATTAACACTATTTACGTAACAGGAACTAAAGGATAGCCACTGAAGCGTGTATCGGCGAAGCCGATACTCTTGTCTTTTGATTTACCCTCGACTCAAGGCTCGCCGATTATTTTGTGAATTCAGTAGGGCAATTTGCAAGGATGCAAATTGAGTTTGTCGTTGTCGGGAGCAGGTACAAACGACCTGCTTTATTTGCAAGATCATTGGATGAAGAGCATTGCCTTCGAGCGGCTTCTTTTTGGTTACTTTATTCTTAGCTGTAGAAGAAAAAGTGACTGGCTCGAAGGGAATCGGGTCAAAAACCCGCAAGGACGCGGGTGCCCGTCAGGGCATAAGGCTCTTGGCCTGTGAGGCCCAGCGCGCTTCAAGTTACTTTGTATTCAAAGCCCTATAAAGCGGGCAAGCTATAAAATCCACATCCTCTCCACTACGATACTTAGCCAAAATCCGTTCAGACTGCCGCGCTATCTGTCGCCTAAGTTCGCGCCTTGCGCCCTTAACACGCGCAACGGGTGTTGAATCATAAGCACTGGTTTTATGTCGCATCCAGGCCATGACTGCCAAGGCCGCCTTATCTTCTAAGGTGACTGTTGAGCTACGCGCTACTGTACCGCTACCAACGGGTACTGCGTGTTCTTTTACCAGCTTTGACAATTGCTCAACCAAAAGGTGATGTTTTTGGTCGAAGTTGAGAAATTGAATGATTTCTTGCTGAAAGTCTTCGCCGAAGACCGTTTCCTTTGCTTCGCGGCGAACTTTGACCTGGGCTAATTTCTTTTGATGTTTGGGATCGGCTCGTTGAGCTTTGACCAGTGTTATCGCTTCTTCAATCTGGTTTTTTGCAGCCCAAACTCCGTGAGAAAACGCCTTGCGGCCTTTTTTTTCCTGAACTGTCCAAGTTGGCCCTAGGGATTTTAACTTGCGTGTAACCGATGCATCTCCGGCAGGTAGGTTTTCCCAACCTGACGGTACTGAAAAAAACTTGCCGGTTTTATCTTTAAGGCGATCATCTGACTGAGTGATTAAAAAGCTGCGTGTTTCTGTAGGCATTTATTACTTCCATTGGTTTTTCGATTCAGCTCTTAGTTTCAATAATCTCATTGATTAACTGCCACCAAAAATAGCAACATTAATCTCTTCTTCCAGAGATATGAATAAGACTGTTCTTTACTATTTAAACGTTGAAATACTTTGTCGTGGATTGTACTGGGTATTTGAAATCCTCGAAATACAAAAGGGGGTAGTTCTATATTAAACCATTAACCAGACAACCATAATAACGAGCCCAAAAAATAGTTTTTCGATTTCCTATGATGGGTATCTTTATAATTTCAATGTACCCAAATTAGTAAAGGCAGTTAATGATGTTTTTTGTCGTGACGCTGTTATTGCTTAGAAAATAGTTGCATCATTACCAGCCTTCAGCCTCAAAGCGAGCAACTCTTGCCTCTGCCTCGGTGCATTGGGTTAGTAATACCAATTTTGATAACGTGATACTTGGGGTTTGGGTGATCAATCTAATCAACTTTGCTTCTAACGTTTCTAATTTATCAGCATGTCCCAATAAAGCAGTTTCAATCTTCCTGATAAGGTAATGAAACTCACCATCACCTTGTTTATTTAACTTATGTGAAATCATTTGATGTGCTTTTAGCTGTACGGCGTAAGTTTGAATCTTTGTCGCATCACCAGTTACACTCCAATTTCTTGAGCGACGCACTCGTTTCAATTCGCATTCATACTGTAGTGCAATTGCTTTAGCTTGTTTAGCGGTCTCGCCTCCGATTCGGTGAATGAGAGAAGGAAGCGCAATGATAATATCTTCATTCATTACTGTGAGTGCGTAAGTTTAATAAGGCTTTATAACTACCTATTAAATCATTAAGTCGGATATTTCCCCATTTATTTCTTACTTTTGCTATTCAACGAATAAATCAAAAGAACGAGTGCTATTAAAGAATAAAAATTACAATGATACTCATTGTGACAAATTAGAAGAAAGGTAATTAAATCAATTCTTTACGAAGAATAATTAGTAGGGCAGCCTCGATAACTATTTATTCAAAAAAGAGCTATTCTTACCCATTAATTCCAATCTTTGGTGGCTCCGCCACCGCTGCTCCCCGCATGTGAAGTTTCAGCACAAAAAGCTTATTTTAGGGGAAAATGACAGCGGACGCCGCGCGGGACGCTGTATGAAGTCTGGAATGGATTCCAGTGTGCACAGCACATGCTTTTAATTTCTTAGAGATCTGCGGGACCAAAGCCGCTTGAAATAATTCTATTCTGTAAGCAAAGCCCCAAATTAGCAGGATAGTCAGCATAGAGTTCCCAAAATAGTAAACCACTGCTACCAGAATAAGAGTGAAGGCTTATTATGTGCGCTTCAGCCAATATCCTGGGCGCTTGCTGTTGTGCATAATAGCAATGATATAAATATGTTGTGATTGGATTTGGTATATAACTGAGAAAGGAAATCGTGACAGTAAAAACCGATGGTGATTTGCTCCAAACTTTGGCCAAGTCTATGGAATAGATGAAATCGTGTTGAACGCTGATTCTAACTCTGTGATGAAATCATCACCCAATCCATGTGCTTGAAGTTGGTACCAGTCATAAGATGATTGCGTGTCACTTTTTACGTCGGGGTGGAACAACAGCGTGAACATTTTATTTTACTATCTGACTTTTTATCTGCTCCCAACTGACCGCTTCCACTTCACCTGTAGTTAGCACTTTGCTTCGAGCCTGTGATAGGGCTAACCAAGCTGGATCAACATTATCATTCGGTTTTTCTTCAAGCGAAGATAATAAGCAATGTGCGGCCAATGCTTTTTCATTTGATGTCATATGTTCTATATTTTCCAATACAGATTTCAAAGCTTCAGACATAGTTAATACCCTCGCTAACAATGAGGTAAGTTTATCACCGAATCGCCACTTTTGAATAAGAAAGTGTGTAACTTAAATGGGCATCAGTCACGATAATTCATTCACTCTTCGAGTTTTTGTAATAGGTGTAATAAGTTATAAGTCACTGCGTTAATCAAGGCTGTCAGAGCAAAAAAAAGGGCGGAGTGAATTATATTACTATTCACTCCGCCCTTATTTCCGGAATTAAACTCTCTGCGAGCCATTCTTACTGGTCTTATTTACTTAACCTGCTGCTTGTTCTTGGTGTTGATGGCCGCCTTCACCATGAACATGGCCATGAGAGAGTTCTTCTTCAGTTGCTTCTCTAACATCAATTACCGAGCCTGAAAAATGCAGTACTTTACCTGATAACGGGTGATTTGGATCGACTGTAATATCATCACCGTCAACTTTGGCGACCGTCAATTGAACCGGGCCGTTTTGAGCTTGGGCAGTAAAAACCATGCCTGTTTCAACGCTTTCAACGCCTTCAAAGACTTTGCGAGGCACAACTTGTAGAATTTCTTCATTGTATTCACCGTAAGCATCGGCCGGTTCAACGGTTACATCAAACTCTTCGCCGGGGGCTTTACCCACAAGTGCAGCTTCTAAACCAGGAATAATATTGCCTTGGCCATGTAAATATACCAATGGTGCAGCTCCTTCTGAGCTATCAACAACTTGGCCTTCGGTGTCTTTCACTGTGTAATTTAAAGATACTACTTTTTGATCTGCAATCATTTTTTCATCCTTTCATATTTAGTCAGTGGTATTTATAGCGAAGGTGGATGCCACCAATATTCAAGTCGCTCAAACACAATTGCACTATAAATGTCTCACCATAAGAATTTGGGGCTTTCTTACTCAATTCAAGGGGGGCCATAGATCCTAGTGCTGACACTTGCTGGCAGAGCCTCTGCGCTTAGGATCACTAAAATCTGTATGATTCTGATAAGATAGGCATTCTAATTAAACTTTTAAAGACTGCCCTTGTGGCCGCCGCCGCGCGGGAAGATGGCGCGAAACGTGCTTTTAACTTTTTACACAGAGTTGAAGCATGCGCTGTCGCATACCTTGTTTGCTGCAAAATAATCCCAGTCACTCTTCCACTGAAAACGGGTTGAAAAACTGGCGATGCCAGAACAAGTTACGTTCAACTTCACTCAGTTCTGCTGCATCACAAACGGCTTGCCAATTTTGTTCAATTACCGATTTCTGATGTTCAAAAATTCTATAGGCTTCACCTTACTGAGTAAGAAGTTGTGCGCTGCGCTTAAGCAGGTTTTGAACTGGCTAAAATTATTATAACCAATAATACGCATCGCTTGCCCAGCCTCATCGCCTGCGCGCCCTTGCGGGCATATATCATAGGCTGGTGTTAGGTTTAACTGTTTACCATCCCAAAAAGCAGCATGGTTTCTGGCATGATCATCAGTATTGCCGCAGAGGATATTGAATAACAAAGGTGAGAATAGTTCTTAGAGGTTTTTTTAGGCGCAATAAATTAATGGCGAATAATTTCTAGAGAGCGAATTAGCAGAACAGTCATCAAATGCCGGTTAAGTATCATTCATCAGCTTAGGGGCGAACCAACTCCGCCCTCAGTTGCATCGCCTTTTCTCTCAAAGCGCAGCCATCAGCATGATCATTCACCATACCCATTGCTTGCATAAAAGCATACATAGTAGTGGGGCCAACAAATTTCCAGCCGCGTTTTTTTAAGTCTTTAGATAAAGCAACGGATTCTTCGCATGTCGCCATAAACCCTGGGGCAATGGCCTCATCGCGCTTTGGTTCAAATCGCCAAAAGTAATGGGCTAATGAACCCAATTCTGTGATCACTTCTTGGGCGCGTTTCGCGTTGTTTATGGTGGCAGTGATTTTACCGCGATGCCGCACTATGCCTGCGTTTAACATTAAACGCTCAACATCGGCATCGGTAAACTTAGCCACAAGGTCAAAATCGAAATCTGCAAAGGCGGCTCTGAAATTATCGCGCTTTACCAAAATAGTTAGCCAACTTAGGCCAGACTGAAATCCTTCTAAACATATTTTTTCGAATAGTCGGTGATCATCGGTTACAGGGTAGCCCCACTCGTTTTCGTGATACGCAAAATACTGAGGCGTAACCTGACACCAAGCACATCGAGCTTTGCCATCCTCGGCGATATAAACTTCTGACATGGTTAAATTTCACTTATTTGATTAAAAGAAAAGCGAGTTGCTCATTAGTTCGATTTAAATCATCTCATTCATTGTGCAAAAAAGGCATTAATTCTTGGGTTTGGTTATTCCATCTGGCGTTAAATATTTTTAGATTTTGTTTTCTGACTTTGGCACAAGCAACGAATATTTTCATGTCGTTTTTGTTACTCAAACATTTATCTGATTCATTGAAATAAAGACCCCAAGCTAGCTTCTTTTTACCCTTAAAATTAGTGTAATCAGAAACTGTTACATGGCTAGAATTTTTAGGAAGTGAAAATTTATATTGGGTTTTTGTGGTATCGCGAGTTTTACTACTTGCGTGTGTGGATGATTTTTTTTGTACTTTTTCCTCTGTTGGCTGTCGTAAGCAGTCTAGAAAAGCACTTTTTGCTTCACGGTGCCTGTTCCTCGCGCGCTCTGTGGCTCTATTTTTTAGAATGTTATTCCATTTATCGACCTGCTCTTTTTCTAGTTCACATTGGCTGTAAGCTAATCTGCTAAAAACACTTAATGCGAGCATCATCATTACTATTTTCAACTTATAACTTCCTTTTATAGCTTTGTTGTGTGCCTGACTATCGCCATGGGGTTGTCAACTTTAGTGTATGAAACTTCTCTGCAATTGAATAGCAATTAACTGGGCATTCATCATAATGCCCAAAGAGTAAATTGTCTTATGGTGTTACTCTAACTGCAAATAAAAGTGGCAGAGCCACAAAATGTGTTGTTTGAGCTGCCAATTTTGCTATAGACCTTGACGGCATTGGCATTCCCGCGTTTTTTGCGGTGAAGTGCCTTAATCGCGAGCGGCTATAACAAGATGCTCCGCTTCACCTCTTAGTGTCTGAGTTTATTTCAAAATGCACATTTAGCCATTTACCAGTTTGACTTTTAGGTGACACAAAATATTTGGTGAATATCAAACAAGGGTATAACCTGTTGTTATTACTCTTTTCAAATTCATCTGCACAGGAGCCAAGTTTACATGGCAAAAACCAATCTATGGGCTGTATTTAAAAGTGTGGCAGCCAGTGTGTTGGGTGTACAAAGTGACGCCAATTATAAAAGTGATTTTGAGCAACCCTCTTTTGTGCCCTTCGTCATCGTTGGCGTTATATTTGTTTTGGGGTTAATAGGTGGACTGATTTTAATTGTGAATCTGGTGCTATAAACCATTTATGGTTAAATTTGACTTAATACTTCTAGGGCATTTCTGTCCAAAATAGCAATTTTCCCATACTTAAGTGCAATGACGTTTTCTTTTTGTAATCCCTGCAATATTTTGTTTACTGTTTGCCTTGAGCTATGAATAAGTTGCGCTAGTGCATCTTGAGAAATCGTCAGTTCGGCTTTCATCGTATTTTGTTGTTCTTCTAATCCCTTATGTAACAAACTTAATCTTTTGCACAATTGCCCCTTTAAGGATAAACAGCCGGTTTCGTCTATTAGGCTGAAAGTGGCACGCACTCTTTGACACAGCAGGCGCATGATATGTTGCGACCCGTCGAGGTGATCTTTAAATAATTGCTCAAATGCTGGTTTAGGCACTTTCAACACTGTGGTTGACTCTTCAGCATGGGCGTCGTGGGTGCGCGGTTGGCCATCTATCATTGAAATTTCACCAAACCAATTGCCGGGTTGGATCCATGTGAGCACCAATTCTTTACCCTCTACTGTAAAATTACTGATGCGAATACGGCCGCTAAGCACACAATAAAATCCGTCAGCCAAGTCATTTTTTTGATGCAATATTTGTTGGTTGTGGAGTACTTTCAATTTACCCTTTTCAAGCAATTTATCTGCTAAGGGTTCTGGTAAAGAAGCAAACCATGGATTTTGTCCAAGGATTTGACGGATTTCGTTTGATTGCATTTAAACCTAGCAATTGTCATGTTGGCGACAGTTTAGTTTGTGCTGCATAGCTTATCGTAAGCTGATTAATATTCAATTGAGAATGATACAAATGTGCGCATCAGTAAAACAACAAGTCAGTGAGCAAGAATGGCAAACCCGAGTCGATTTAGCCGCCTGTTATCGCGCAGTGGCGATGTTTGGCTGGGATGATTTAGTGTTTACTCATATATCAGCCCGTGTACCAGGGCCTGAACATCATTTTTTAATTAACCCTTATGGTTTGATGTTTGAAGAAGTCACGGCTTCTAGTTTGGTCAAAGTGGACTTGCAAGGCAACAAGGTGATGGCCTCGGATTTCGATATTAATCCAGCAGGCTTTACTATTCATAGTGCGGTGCATGAGGCGCGAGAAGACGCAAAATGTGTGATGCACTTGCATACCGCAGCAGGGATTGCGGTGTCTGCAAGCAAACAAGGTTTGTTGCCACTGAGTCAGCAATCACTGTTTGCACTTTCGTCCTTGTCTTATCACGATTATGAAGGAGTGGCACTTAATCCCGATGAAAAAACACGCCTTGTGGCTGATTTGGGTGAAACTAACTTTATGATTTTGCGTAACCACGGATTGCTAACTTGTGCTGGCACTATTGCAGACGCATTTTTGGCTATGTATTTATTAGAATGTGCGTGCCAAATTCAGCTTAAAGCACAGGCTAGTGGTCAAGAACTGATCCCTATTGGGTCGCAAATTTTAGCCGGTATTCAGGCTCAAGCTAAACAAGTGACACGTTCTGCGGGCGGAAGCTTGGCATGGCCGGGAATATTACGTAAATTAGACCGTACCAATCCTGGATATGACCAATAAGCATTGAACCCACTTAGCTTTGAAAATTATCTAAAATACGCCAGTTATAGTCAATTGTGCGGTCATCGTATCGCACATTGGCAGTCTGTGGATTTCCAACAACAAGCAGACAAACCCAGCATAGTGTTTATTCACGGTTTTCCTAGTGCCGCATGGGATTGGCATTTTCAGTGGAAACACCTAGCCGGACAATATCGTTTACTCAGTTTAGATTTATTAGGCTTTGGTTTATCCGCTAAACCTAAAAATCATCAATACAGTTTGCTGGAGCAGGCCGATATTGTGCAGGCGTTACTGCGAGAGCAGGATGTTAAGCAATATCATATTTTGGCGCATGACTATGGCGACTCGGTTGCACAAGAGTTATTAAGTCGCCAAGACGATGCAGAAAGCCTTGCTGAAATTTTGTCTATTTGTTTTTTAAATGGTGGCTTATTTGCTTCTCATCATAGGCCTCTATTTACCCAAAAATTATTAAAAAGTCGACTCGGCGGTTTGGCCAGTCACTTTATGAATAAGGCGAGTCTGAGTAGAGGTTTTAATAAAATATTCTCTGCCAACAAACAGCCTAGTGCCTATGAAATAGATACCTTATGGCGACTCATTGAACACAACAATGGTAAAAGGGTGTTGCCCAAGTTATTGAGCTACATTGATGAGCGCAAACAATATGGAAGCCGTTGGGTAAAAAGCATGATCAGCACCGCTGTGCCTCTATATTTTATCAATGGTGTACAGGATCCCATTTCGGGCCAGCATATGCTTAACCATTATATCGACATTATTCCTAACCCTAGAACAAAGGCGCTAGATGTAGGGCATTATCCTCAGTTAGAGGCTCCTGAAGAGGTCTTGGCTTTGTATCAGGCTTTCTTGAGTGAAGTGATTAGAAGCACTACATCCTGATTAGAAAATGCACATAAATAGCACCAGCCTTTAATTTTAAAAAGGTGGTTGCTGCACTTAGCGACTGTTCTTAACTAATGAATAACTAAGCACCAGTTGGTTTTATAAAACAACTCAGGGCATGGCATAATATCGCTCTCACAACATTTGTTATTCCAACTTAAAGAATAAGCCGTATGAAAATTTATTACGAAGACAGCATGCCTTACGCCGCAGAGTTTTTTAATGAACTGGGGGAATGTCAGGTGTTCTCTCACAAAACGGTTAACCCTGATATGTTGGCCGATGCTGATGTCTTACTGGTGCGCTCTACGACAAAAGTAAACGCTAAGCTACTTTCGAAAAATACCCGCCTTAAATTTGTCGCAACTGCTACTGCGGGTACTGATCACGCAGACCAAAATTATTTAGCCGAACGAGGCATTCCTTTTGTTTCAGCTGGTGGTTGTAATGCGGTGGCGGTAGCAGAATATGTATTGAGCGCTATGGTGGTAACAGCTAATAAACTTAACTGGCAATTAGCCGACAAAACAGTGGGCATTGTTGGGGCAGGGCATGTAGGTACTGCAATCTCTAGATGTTTGAGTGTACTTGGCGTCAAACATAAGTTATGTGATCCACCTTTAGCTGATGCGGATGACCCTAGAGATTTTGTGACTATGGACGAAATTATGCAATGTGATGTGATCACCTTGCATGTGCCATGGGTTAAACAGGGCAAGTATCAAACCCAAGGCATGTTCGATAAACAAAGGTTAGCCCAGTTGTCTGAACAACAGCTGTTGATCAATGCTTGTCGCGGCGAAGTGTTAGACAATCAAGGGGCACTGGAGCTGTTTGAGCAAGGCAAAAAGTTAAATTTGGTGCTAGATGTATGGGATAACGAGCCTGATATTAATTTGGATTTGATCCCACATATTGCCCTTGCTACCGCGCACATAGCTGGCCACAGTATTGAAGGTAAGGCCAGAGGCACAGAAATGCTGTATTTAGCTTTGTGCAAGATGTTAGGTAAAAAAGCGGATAAAAAGCTCAGCGACTATTTACCCAAAGCCGCTATTGGCCCTTTGCTGGTCAAAGATGATCAAACACTGTTACAGGCTGCAAGCCAGTTGATACTTGAGGTGTACGATATATCTGCTGACGACCAAGTTTTCAAAAAGCAAGCAACAGGGCCTGAACAGTTTAGATATATCCGAAAACACTATCCTATAAGAAGAGAATTTTCGGCAATAGCGGTAAACACTGGAAATTTTGTCGATTCGAAGGCAATCTACGACCTTGGATTTTTGCCGCTAAAATAGCGGTTTAAAATTCTTACTGTAAACCAATCATTTCAATTTTTAGGAGTAAAAAAACATGTCTCGGGCCTTTGATGTCGCCGTGTTGGGCGCTACTGGATTAGTAGGACAACACATGATCGAAATTCTTGAACAAAGAGATTTTCCGATTAACAAACTTTATCCACTAGCCAGCGCACGTTCTGCAGGCGGAAAGGTGAGCTTCAAGGGAAAAGAGATTACCGTTTTAAATGCAGATGAATTTGATTGGAGTCAGGTGCAACTAGGCTTTTTCTCTGCTGGTGGCAGTGTTTCTGAAAAATTCGCACCTATTGCAGCCGAAGCAGGCTGTGTGGTGATCGATAATACCTCTCACTTTCGCTACGACGCTGATATCCCTTTGGTGGTGCCTGAAGTGAACCCTCAAGCACTAGCGGATTTCCGTAATCGTAATATTATTGCTAACCCAAACTGCTCGACTATTCAAATGATGGTGGCATTAAAACCTATTCATGATGCTGTTGGTATTGAGCGTATTAATGTGTGTACTTACCAGTCGGTGTCTGGTGGTGGTAAATCTGCTATTGACGAGTTGGCCCATCAAACTGCGGCGTTATTAAGTGGCAAAGAAGTGAAACCCGAAGCTTTTAGTCGTCAAATCGCTTTTAATGTTATCCCACAAATTGATGTCTTTATGGACAACGATTACACCAAGGAAGAAATGAAAATGGTCTGGGAAACCAAAAAGATTATGGGTGATGACACGATATTAGTGAATGCAACGGCTGTGCGGGTACCGGTGTTTTATGGTCACGGTGAAGCTATTCATCTTGAAACACGGGCGCCAATTGATGCTGAAGAAGTTAAAGAGTTGTTAGCTAACGCACCGGGCGTAGTGTTACATAGAGAAAGAGAAGAATTTCCTACTCAAGTGAGCAGCGCTAGCGGTAATGATGACGTTCATGTGGGGCGGATCAGAAATGATATTTCCCATCCAAATGGTATTAATCTATGGGTTGTTTCCGACAACGTACGTAAAGGTGCGGCAACCAATAGTGTGCAGATCGCCGAAGTGCTTATCAGGGACTATATGTAACCTAGCATATGGTAGTTCACCGTTGAGAGTTATACGTCATCTATGACTCTCATTAATTCCCTCCTAGTGCCGATAATATCAGTAGTAAATCATGAAATCTGGTATTTTGAGGCGGCATGGGTATATCTATCTTGCCAAACTAGCCCGTGATTCTAGATCAAACTGACCTTCTAGTTTATAGTTGTTTAAATATTTAGCGACAGCTTCCAAACTTGGAATACGAATTGCTAAAGCATATAAAAGTGCATTTAAAACAACATATAAAAAAACATATAAATCTGAGTATATATCAGTCAATAAAATGACAGCGATTAAAATGAATTTGTCAGCTATTTGTAATGATAAAAATATTTTATAAAATGAGGTTATTCCAGATCAGCACCGCAGCGCACGGCCACTTTAATGGTGATAAATGTTGATTTTTTGGGGAAAAGGAAACATATGAATTTGCGAAAGATAGCATTACAGCTTGTTTTTATGCTGAATTTCGTTACTGCTGTTCATGCCGCTGATTTTCAACAAGTTCAGCTGAAAGGCCCTAAGAACACAAGTGAGGAATTCTCCGGAACAGTTTACGGACCCATAGAATCTTCTGATACTTTATGGCAGATATCCCAGCGTTACAGACAAAATAGTGGCCTCTCTATATATCAGGTTATGCAAGCTATCTATGAGCTCAACCCTGATGCTTTTGAACAACAAAATATTAATTTATTAAAAGATGGCTCAATACTAAAATTACCATCCGAACGATACATCGCCAGAGTCAGTACTCAACAAGCAAAGCAAAAAGCCGAACAAGATTCACAAAGCTGGCAACCCGGCGCTGTTACGTCGCCAGCCGTTTCCAGTCCCAACAATACCAGTAGCCAACAGCAAGCTGCAGCCAATGCAGAAGCACTTGATCAAACCAAAGAATTAATTGAGCAAAAACTGGGTGCAATTGACGAGGCACAAAACCGCCAGTTTATGGCAATTCGGAAGCAATTTGCCGAATCTATCAGTAGTGTACAAAGCATTCTGGACGAGAATAAAAGGTTATTTGAACGCTTAGATAAAGTGAATACCGACATTGATGAAATGCGTGGTCAGGAGCAACAAAAATCTCTGCAAATGAATCAAATGGGCGCAAGCATTGAAGAGTTGTTAGAAAAGTCTCGTCAAGATGATGCTAAAAAAGCGGCTCAAATGATGGAGCAGGAAGCGTCATGGTTAGATAATCCCGTTACACTCATATTGTTGTTTACCTTACCGGTATTATTAGTGCTTGGCGCTTTTGCCTATTGGATGATTAAACGAAAAGAGTCAGCGAGTGTTAAACCTGAAGAAGATGATGTAGACGATCTTTCTTTGGATCCTGTGACTGCTGAAATGGATGATCTGTCAGACGCACTCAGTGCTGAGTTGTCTGAAGAAAACGATGATGAATTAGACGATGATAACTTGTTTGGCGATGATGACATACTGGATGATGTGTTGTCAGAAGAGCTTGAAGAATCTTTAGATGAGGCACTGGGAGACAGCATAGAAGAGCCCCTTGTTGATGACTCTGAAATGTTTGACGAGCTAGGTGATGATGATTTAGATGATGTGCTTGATGAAGAGTTTGAAGTAGGCGCTGAAGTTGTTGAGCAAGATGACTTAGACAGTTTATTTGATGAAGATGATGATGATCTGTTGGCTGAAGTCGATGAAGAAGCACCTAGTGAAGATCTTACCGACGATTTGTTAACTGACGAGCAAGACACAGATGATAATTCTGATCTTGATAATATGCAGATCGAAGAAGACGAACAACAAGTCGGCACTGACGTCGATGATATGGAATATGAAGAGGATGAATCTTTATTAGCACCAGTTGCAGATGATCAAGAGGCCACCACTGAATCTGTGGATGATGATGAAGAACAACCTGAGATCAGTATTGATGAGTTACTTGATGAATCATCAAAGGAAAGTGTAGAAGCCCCTTTAATAGATGATTCAGACACTATTAATGAAGAAGTATTACAAAACCTAGATAAAGAAATAACGTCCCAAAATGAAGAGCTTGATAGTGTTACAGGTACCCTAATTGACGAGCTAGAACAAGTCGAACAAATGCGGTCTATGATGCCTGAAGATGATGATGAAGAATTATCTGATGCAGAAGAGCCTCAACTCGGTATTCAAAAGCTTGATGGCCTAGCAGAAGAAATAGATGAAGATTTATTAGGCGATGATATTGATGAAGAAGATGCTATTGAAGTTGATATTTCTGAAGTTCTAAATGAATCAGTTCAACCAATAGATGTAGAAGAAGCGCTTGAGTCTGAGCCACTGGAAAAAGTAGAAGAGTTAGATGAGCCTGAGCCAGCAGATGAAACTGAAGAATTAGTAGAGCCTGAATCAGCAGGTAAAGCTGAAGAATTAGTTGAGTCTGAGCCAGCAGATGAAACTGAAGGGTTAGTAGAGCCTGAATCAGCAGATGAAACTGAAAAATTAGTAGAGCCTAAGCCATCAGATAAAGCTGAAGAGATAGTAGAGCCTGAATCAACAGATGAAACTGAAGAGTTAGTTGAGCCTGAATCAGCTGATGAAACTGAAGAATTAGTTGAGCCTGAGCCAGCAGATGAAACTGAAGAATTAGTAGAGCCTGAATCAGCAGATAAAGCTGAAGAGTTAGTAGAGCCTGAATCAACAGATGAAACTGAAGAGTTAGTAGAGCCTGATTCAGCA
>Ga0115567_10000257_pt1 | contig 53233 bp, 47 predicted proteins | sample COGITO_mtgs_1204_2_FD_88679 | JGI IMG/M metagenome (GOLD analysis project Ga0115567, IMG submission 88679) | Pelagic marine microbial communities from North Sea - COGITO_mtgs_120412 | ecosystem: Environmental > Aquatic > Marine > Epipelagic | place: Germany:Helgoland, sampling site Kabeltonne...
AACTCTTCAATTAAATATTAAAAATATGAATTTTTTTTGGTGAACTCTCACTTCGTGAGTGTCCACACAGATTGTCTTGTTCTAATTGTTAAAGAGCATGCTAACTTCGTTAGCGGCTTAAGTCGGTGTCCGTAGACCCTCTTAAGCGGGAGGCGAATAATACGGGATTTTGAGTAACTGTCAACAATAAAATCGAAAAAAGAGAAATTAATTTGGAAATTAATCATTAAAAATACGGTGTTCGGTAGAAAATCATCAAAAAAGGCCTTAAATACATAAGTGTAACTCAAGTTTTAGACAATAAAAAAGGCATTCAATCAAATTGAATGCCTTTAGTGAAATAACATTTATCATATATTTCAGTAACTTAGTGGTATCAGTTATTTAAAAACAACTAAAACCAAGTGTAAACTTGGAAAATCACAATAAACCACTACTTATCTTCGGTTTTATTAACTTTTTCAGGTTGGCAGTCTTCTTCATGCTCTGCAGCATCGCCCACTACATCTTCTAGTCTTACTTTATCAACCGTTCTAAAGGTATTGATTGGACCTGACAATGCATATAATGCAAACACTATAAATAGTATTAAGGCTGGCTCGGTTGCGACGACAACAAAAATCAACATGATGAGTAGTAATGCAACAAAAGGCACCTTGCCATGCAAATTCACTTCTTTAAACGAGTTATATTTAAAATTACTCACCATTAATAAACCAGAAACACCGGTTACAATAGCAACTATAATTCCATAGTCTTGTCCATTGATATCATATTCTACCCCCACCCATATCAAGCCAGCGACCAGTGCTGCGGCAGCTGGACTTGCAAGACCTTGGAAATATCGGTTGTCAGCTATACCGATCTTTGTATTAAATCGAGCCAACCTTAACGCAGCACCTGCCACGTATATAAAAGCTGCTAACCAACCAATTTTACCTAAGCCAGTCAACCCCCAGTTGTAAGCGACAAGTGCTGGTGCCACACCAAAAGAGACCATGTCAGCCATAGAATCATATTCTGCGCCAAACTCACTCTGAGTATTGGTCATCCTAGCTACACGACCATCAAGCCCATCAAAGATCATTGCCACAAATATAGCTACTGCTGCCGCTTCAAAACGCCCATTCATTGAAGAAACAATGGCAAAAAAACCAGAGAATAGCCCTGCGGTTGTTAAAAGATTAGGTAAAAGGTAAATACCTCTACGTTTTTGTTCTGTCATTTAAGCACCTCTTTTATTTGTTATAACGATATCACAGCCAAACAGATTCATAACCAATTAGCTTAAATAAGCCCGCAAAGTGACTAAACCAAACAACCTTTAAAGTCTTAGTTCCCATAAAATATACCTAAACATTTGATGGTATACCATTGAATGATATTTTTAATCATATAATGATGCGAATAATAGACATCAATCAGTCTATGTGTCGGCTTTTTTTACAAAAAAATAATAATAAAACATATATAAAAATTTTAGCTATTAAAAAACAATAACTTAAACACATGGCATAATTAATGCTCTAACGTTATCAGATACATATTTTAGGTAAGTACCTGCCACAATTACTGCGTGGCGATCAAAGAGCAATAATTAGGAAATCACACAATGATAGTAAGAAATAAATTTATAGCATCTGTACTGGTGGCCTTTGTAGCTTCAACTTCAATAAGTTACGCAGAAACCACTACTTGGAATTTCGAAGCAGGTTCATCAGGTTATGATGTTGATAGCTCTGGAAACGTATTCGGCAATGTACTATCTATTGATAGCGATAACGATGGAACTGCAGAGCTTACAATCGAAGCATGGTCTGACACCGGATGCGGCTGGAACTGCGGTAATGATAACATTGTTGACCAAGGATTCGCATCGACAAATAGCTTAGGACTACTCAATTACAACTTAGACACGACTAGTGACTTAACTGGTGAAGAGCATGTTATTGACAATCGTGATGGGGATACAGACATGATGCTGTTCTCTTTCACACAAAGCACAGCTTTGACTGGAATTGATATCGGATGGATCAGTGGCGGGTATGACTCAGACGTATCTATCGCAGCCTTTAGCTCTTTGCCAACGTTGAGTGGAAATACTTGGTCAGATATTGTCTCACAATCTATTTTTTCAGCCAGCTTTAGTAATCTTGGACTAGCTCCTTATGCGTTGTCGAATGAAGTGGCAGGCGCGGCAGTTGAAGCGCAATATTGGTTAGTAGGTGCATATAACTCGATATTTGGCGACTCAGGCGCCAACGATAATAATGCCGATTCATTTAAACTGGCATCAATTACAACACAAACTGCAAAGCCATCTCCTAAACCGCCCACTGCAGTAGAAGTAGCAGAGCCTTCAACTTTGGTAATGTTTGCGTCATTTGGTTTACTATTAATGTGGCGTCGTAAAAAATCCTCATAGATTCCAAACGAGTTATCAAAACCCACTAATTCAAGTGGGTTTTTTTTTGTTGGTTGGAGAAGGATACCAAATGACAGGAAAAATGAATTTGAATAACGTAATATCAGATACTTAGTTTACAACTCACCACCTAAAGAGCATTCAATCTAGATGAAATCACTATCGGTTCCCATTGTATTATTTATACGTTATTTATGTATTTGCCTATGTATTGTGTCATTTATGGCACAGTCTGATACTGCACAAGATTATGAAAAAGCTCTGATATCATTCAACCAGGAAAAGTTTAGGGAATCGTACATTCATTTAAAGAATGCGTTACAAAAAACACCTGAACATTTACCTTCCAAGTTACTAATAGGTAGAATTTTACTAATCGATGGCTATCCGGATGCCGCTATAACTGAATTTGAAGAAATAGTACAAGCTGGAGCTGATCTTAATTTAGTGGTTCTTCCATTAGCCAATGCTTATTTAATGAGTGGGCAGTTTGAAAAGGTTATTAACTTGGACATTCCAAGTAATGCTAACCAAGCAACTCAGCTCGACATTTATCTTTTAAAAGCAAATGCATATATCCAGCAATATAATTTCCCTTTAGCCGAAAATCAGTTTCGACGTGCGAGTGAAAAATTTAGTGATGACATAAGAGTGATGAATGGGCTTGCCCAAATGGCTCTATTAAATAAAGATTTTATTAACGCAAGACAGTTAGTTGATAAGGCTTTGAACATCAAGCCGTCAAATGCCCAAAGTAATTTGCTTAGTGGACTAATATATCAAGCTAACAAGCAGCATAATAAAGCGTTACATGAGTTTGAAACTGCGTATCAAAACGCACCTAAAGATCCTGCTATTAAGCGTGCATTAGCCAATAGTTATGCACAGGCAGGGAATATAGCTAAAGCAAGTAAACTAGTCAGTGAAATCGAAATACAGAATCCAGGCAGTTTACAAATTAAATTGCTAAAAGCGCGTCTTTTAGCAATGTCTGAGAAAAATACAGAAGCCGATGTTGTATTGACTGAGCTAAGCCAGACTTTGAGTCTCGCAGACAAGGCCGATAAACAATACATTTCTAAGATTAGTCTAGTGGCAGGGATCATTGCCCATCTTAACCGAAATTACGATGTCTCAGTCCGTGAACTAAGTCGTTATTTAGATAATGAAGAACCTTCAGCCGAAATAGTGGCTATGTTAGCAGAGGGGTTTATTCGCACCAACGATAGTAAGTCTGCTACACAGCTACTAGAGCGTCACGAAAAGTTAATTTTAGATAATATCCAGATATCTTCATTAGCCTGTGATCTTTACTTGTCTAGAAATAAAGTCTTTAAATGTGATTCATTAGTTCAACAATTAAAAGAGCGCCATGGTGAAAATGCAGCAAACGTATTATTACTGGAAGCAAAAATTCTTAATCGCCGGAAACATCCTCAAGACGCATTGAGTATTTTGCAAACCAAACTTGCCGATAACAAAAATACCGATACAATTTTATTCAGAGCTAGTCTCTTAGCCAGTTTAGGTAGGTATGAAGAGTCACTAATAGATGCTCAAAGCCTTCTTGCAATCACCCCCCACAGATTAGATTATCAACTCCTGAATGTTGATTTGTTTATTCGATTGGAAGACTTTGAGCAAGCAAATCTGCTGTTGGTCAAGATATTACAACAAGATCCTGATAATTTAGCTGCCCTGATTCACCAAAGCCGAATCAGATTTGCTTCTAGGGACTTACAAGGTGCTGATGCAAGTATTCAAAAAGTACTAGAAATGGATACGGCAAATTTTTCAGCCTTATTGCTAAGCGGCCAAATATTAATTAAACAAGAGCGATTAAGCGATGCTACCGATCAACTGATTGCGGCAAAAACAATTAATGCAACAAGCACTTCGCCTCGTGAATTATTAGTCAGCATTTATAAGCAACAAGATAGTCTAGATTTAGCGATTAGTGAGTTAAATCAGTTACTCAAACTTCGCCCCTCTGAATCTGAATACATTTATGAAAAAGCAAAAATTTACCTCACCTTGAAGGAACCAGAAAAGGCCAAGAGTGAGCTTGATTTATTGTTTTTCCAATGGGCAGAACAACCTGAAAAATTAGTTCAACTCAGTCGCTTGCAACTCGCAAGTAATGATCCTCAAGGCGCTGAAGCTAGCTTAAAAGTGGCACAGCAGCTAGCTCCAAATTATTTAATTGTGCAACTTGAATATGCAAATTTACTTTTGACCAACAAAGCATTTTTGCAGGCTGAAACTTACATAATGAACATGCAAAAGTCTTTTCCAAATAATGCCAATGTAGCATTAGTAAAGGGGCACTATTTTAAAGAAACTGGGGAGTTAGAAAGTGCCTATAAACATTATTATAAAGCTTATTCTTTGTCACCAAACTTTACAGCAGCCTTAATCGAGCTTTATAAAATGGCTAACCAAAATATACATCGAACAGATATTATTAAAATCTTTAGCAAGCAGATTGAGTCACAACCAGAAGCTCATTTTATTCGCCATTTATATGCAGATTTATTATTCTTAGAAGGCGAAATTTCTGAGGCAACTAAACATTACGAAAACTTAATTAAAATAGACAATTTATCCAATAAAGCTCAAATTTATAACAACTTAGCCAATATCCTGAGTACTAGCGATATGACTAAAGCAATGTCTTATGCACAAGAAGCTGTCAATTTAGACCCGAGTTCTTCATCAATATTAGACACTCAAGGGTGGCTTTACACCAAGAACAATAATCCACAGCAAGGACTTAATATCCTCAGACAAGCTTTTACCTTAAACTCAGATAATCCAACTATTCGTTACCACTTAGCTTATACCTTAAATAAGCTTGACAGGATCCAAGAAGCGAAATCAGAACTTAACTTAGCATTACAGTCAGATCAAAAATTTCAAGAGAGAGAACAAGCTCAGTCTCTACTGTTAAAACTGAATTAATCACACCAAGAAAATTTCGACATTAGCAATACTCATAAATAGTACCTTCGAGTTTATTGTGTAACGACAGTAATTAGATGGCTTAGTGGATCACTAAGCCATTTTCATCAGCATCGATTTTAATAACTGCATCAGAAGCCATATCTCCAGATAATATTTTCTGTGCCAGTGGATTTTCAATTTCAGTTTGTATAGCCCGTTTTAAGGGTCTTGCGCCATAAACAGGATCAAATCCTGCATCTGCGATTTTATCTAAGGCAGCAGGACTCAATTCCAACTTATAACCTTTATCGGCTAATCGTTGTTTCAAAGATCTTAACTGTATCTTCGCTATCGCTGTGATCTGTTCTTTCCCTAGAGGATGGAAAACAACAATATCATCCACTCGATTAAGAAATTCAGGTCTGAAATGTTCACCAACAGCGGTCATAACTAAATTTTTCATTTGTTGATAATCACTTTCACCGCTGACCTCTTGAATAATATCTGAACCAAGATTAGAGGTCATAATGATCACTGTATTTTTAAAATCTACAGTGCGACCTTGACCATCCGTTAGCCTGCCATCATCTAAAACCTGTAATAAAATATTAAATACGTCAGGATGAGCTTTTTCCACCTCATCGAGCAAAATGACCGAATAGGGTTTACGTCTAACGGCCTCGGTTAAATATCCTCCCTCTTCATAACCCACATACCCAGGAGGAGCACCTACCATTCTAGCTACTGAGTGTTTTTCCATAAATTCAGACATATCAATACGTATCATGGCATTTTCAGTATCAAATAAGAAATTAGCCAAAGTTTTGCAAAGCTCTGTTTTACCGACACCTGTTGGCCCTAAAAATAAAAAAGAACCAATAGGCCTATTTGGATCGGATAGTCCAGCTCTTGACCGGCGGATAGCGTTGGCCACTGCAGTTACAGCTTCGCTCTGCCCGACTACGCGTTGATGCAAAGCCGTTTCCATGGATAATAACTTAGCCTTTTCGCCTTCCAGCATTTTGGAAACAGGTATGCCTGTCCAACGAGACAAAACATCGGCAATTTCGTTCTCAGTAACCTTATTTTTCAACAGAGTGGTTTCTTGGGTTTCAGACTCCGTGGCTAGTTCTAGTTTAGCTTCAAGCTCTGGAATTCTGCCATATTGCAATTCTGACATACGGCTTAAATCAGAGGCTCTTCGGGCAATTTCCAAATCCAATTTAGCTTGTTCGAGTTCAGAGCGTATTGTTTGAGTACCCTGCATAGCTTGTTTTTCTGCCACCCAGATGGTCTCAAACTCTGAAAACTTATGTTCTGCTTGCTCACGTTCTAACTCTATTATCTCTAAACGTCTGTGACTCGCCTCATCTTTTTCCTTGGCAAGGGCTTGCTCTTCGAGCTTAAGCTGAATGATCCGTCTTTCAAGCTTATCCATATCTTCAGGTTTAGAGTCCATTTGCAAACGAATACTCGATGCAGCTTCGTCAATAAGATCAATAGCTTTATCAGGTAGTTGCCTGTCACTAATATATCTGTGGGATAAAGATGCGGCAGCGACAATAGCCGGATCAGTTATCTCTACAGAATGGTGTAATTCGTAGCGCTCTTTCAAGCCCCGTAATATGGCGATAGTATCTTCGACACTAGGTTCTTCTACTAATACCTTTTGAAAACGACGTTCTAATGCTGCATCTTTTTCAATATATTGGCGATATTCATTTAAGGTAGTGGCACCTACACAATGTAACTCTCCCCTCGCCAATGCAGGCTTAAGCATATTACCTGCATCCATAGCCCCCTCACCTTTACCGGCACCGACCATAGTATGCAACTCATCAATGAATAGAATGACTCGACCTTCTTCTTTACTCAATTCATTTAGCACGGCTTTTAAACGCTCTTCAAACTCCCCTCGAAATTTTGCACCCGCTATCAGAGACCCCATATCAAGAGATAATACCCGTTTGTTTTTTAATCCTTCTGGCACTTCACCGTTAATAATGCGCTGCGCTAACCCCTCGGCAATAGCCGTTTTACCTACACCCGGTTCACCAATGAGTACCGGATTGTTTTTAGTTCTTCGCTGTAAGACTTGAATAGTACGACGTATTTCATCATCCCGACCAATGACAGGGTCCAACTTCCCCTGCTCTGCTCGTTCCGTTAAATCAGTGGTAAATTTATCTAATGCTTGGCGAACATCTTCAGCATTAGGATCCGTCACTTTTTGACCACCACGCATTTTCTCTATGGCTTTCTCAATATTATCTTGATTAGCACCGGATAACTTAAGTAGCTCACCTAAATTACCTTTATCTTGCAAAGCTGCCAAAACAAACACTTCAGATGTGATGTAATCATCTTTGCGTTTTTGGGCAATTTTGTCGCATAAATTAAGCAATACAACAGTACTTTTTCCTAGTTGCACATCCCCACCAGTCCCTTCAACTCGAGGCAACTTATCAACAGCATTTGACAAAGCAGAGCGCAAACTATTAACGTTGATATTGGCGTGATCAAATAACGGACGTACAGAACCGCCTTGCTGATTAAGCAAGGCGGTCATTAAATGCACTGGCTCAATGTATTGGTGGTCACGCCCCAATGCCAAAGATTGAGCTTCAGACAGAGCGGTTTGAAATTTGCTGGTAAAACTATCTAAGCGCATAAAATTACTCCACTAAGGTTTTTATAGTTTGGTTATGGGTACAATTTACGCACTAATCAAGTACGCAGGAGAAAGTCATTTCATAAAGTGTGCATGAAATTTCAACTATATTAACCTCAGTATATAGACCAAGGAATTAGGTATTAGTATCTGAAAATTAATAAAATTTAGTGATGAAGATCAAATTTAAGCGATAAATTTCAAATTAGATAAATAGCGCTGACTATCCTGCCTGTTGTGGCTATTTGAGTTGTCTCTGAAGAAGCTTGATGTGTGGCTCTGCGGTGAGAAAAAAACAAGTCAGCCTGTTGATAAGTACAATACTCTCCACCAAAAATCTGTGTTATGCCCAAAGCCAACATTTTTTGCCTAGCGATGTAATAAAGATCAGCAAAATACTTATTGCCAGTCGTGTCGTTATTACGCTTAAAAGCTTGTGGATATTCGATAAACATCTCTTTTATCTCCGCTCCTACTTCAAAGTGTCTTTGGCTAATGGCTGGCCCCATCCAAGCCATTAGGTCACTTGTATTAACTGGCATTTTCGATACGGTATTTTCAATTACACCGTCCAATAATCCGCGCCAACCAGCATGCGCGGCTGCAACACAACTACCTTGCTGATCACAAAATAAAATGGGTAAGCAGTCCGCCGTCATAACAGCACAAACCTGACTCTTACTAGTGGAAAAACAGGCATCGGCTTGAATTATTGCATCTGCAACATTGCCACTCAGATCTAAGTCTGTACAGATATTGCTGTGGGTTTGATTTAACCAAACAAAGTGCTGGTAATTGGGCAATAGTTGACGATTATTATTAACGACATTTTTATCGTCGCCAACATGTTGAGCAATATTAAACGAATCGTAAGGAGGTTGGCTAAAACCTCCACTCCTGCAACTAGTAAAAGCTTTAACATTATTAGGTGCTGGCCATTCAGGATGAATATAATTCTGCTTTGGCAAACTTATACTTCCCCGCTGCCGTGCTCAGATTTGTCTTCTCTTAAGACTTCTAAAAGTTCCACAAAGTCTTGTGGTAGTGGAGCCTGCCAACTTAACCATTCTCCTGTCACAGGATGAGTTAATTCAAGCTGGATGGCATGCAGAGCTTGGCGGCGGAACATTCTTAACATGTTCACCATATTTTCATTACAGGCTTTGGGTGGTCTTGGACGTCCACCATAAGCCTGGTCACCCACTAAAGGATAACGCAGATGCGACATATGCACGCGAATTTGATGAGTGCGGCCTGACTCCAACTTTAACCTGATGTAAGTATGAGCACGAAATTTTTCTTTTACCCGATAATGCGTCATAGCTGGTTTGCCCGACTCACGCACGGCCATACTCGTACGTTTGGTAGGATGACGGCCAATCGGCTCATCTACCGTGCCACCAGCGACCATAGTGCCTACAACAACGGCTTCATATTCGCGGCTAATTTCTCTCGCTTGCAGTTGTTCGACTAAATGGGTTTGTGCAGGAATAGTTTTGGCTACTACCATTAATCCAGTGGTATCTTTATCAAGTCTATGCACAATACCGGCCCGTGGTACGTTGGCAATTTGTGGCGCATGATTGAGCAAAGCATTCAAAACAGTACCGTCACTGTTGCCAGCTCCAGGATGCACCACTAAGTTCATGGGTTTGTTAATCACCAAAATATGGTCATCTTCAAACACAATATTTAAATCTATGTCTTGACCCTTGTGTTGAACTTGTACTTCAATTTGAGCTTCAATCTCAATAAGCTCTTCACCTAGTAATTTCTCTCTAGGTTTATTGAGTATTTGCCCATCTACTTTGACGTAATCAGCCAAAATCCACTCTTTTATGCGTGATCTTGAATAATCAGGGAACATTTCGGCCAAAGCTTGATCTAATCGTTTGCCAAATAAGTTTTCAGGCACATTTGCCTGTAATTGTATTTTTTCATGTGCGGTAGACATGCATTAAACATCCTGAATGTGTTTCGTAACGATTTATATGTGCATAGCCCAATTTGCTAGGGTAGAATGCGCTGCAGTTATCGATTTGGTAAAACACTATTCTAACGGATTTTTACCTCTAATGAATCATGGATAGTCAATCGAAATAGAAATGAGAGTAAATAAGAGTAATATGATCAGTAAAATTAACCTTAGAAATATTATAATCAGCAGTGTTTTAGTTGTTGTGGCTGGATGTTCATCGGCCCCAGAAGACGAAGATGTCGATTTAGTCCTACGCAACAAAAGCGCCCAAAGTCTATATGACGATGCTAAAGAAAAAATGCGTCTTGGCAACTTTAATGCGGCAACAGAAACCTTAAGTGCGTTGGACTCACGTTATCCGTTTGGGCCTTTGTCGAATCAAGTCCAGTTAGACCTTATTTACGGTTATTATAAAACCGGTAAAACAGATCAGGCGTTGGCCACGATTGATCGATTCACCCGACTCAACCCTAATCACTCAGATGTGGATTACGCCATCTATATGCGTGGTCTAACAAATATGGAAGTGGATAGTAATCTGTTCCAAGAATTAGTGGGGATTGATAGGTCTGACCGAGATCCTAGTAATTCTCGTCAAGCCTTTAACGATTTTAGACGATTGATTGAGAAATACCCGAATAGTAAATATGCCGCAGATGCGCAAAAGCGTATGTTGCATATAAAAAGCCGTTTAGCGAAATACGAAATATCCATTGCTCGTTATTACATGCGCCGTGATGCCTATGTTGCTGCGGCAAACCGTGGTAGGTTTGTGATCGAACATTATCCAGATACTAGGCATGTGCAAGAAGCACTTGAAATTATGGTTGAGTGTTATGACCAACTTAAGCTAGATGACTTAAAAAATAACGCGATGAAAACTCTTAAACTAAATTATCCAGACAGCAGTTTCATTAGTTGATAAGTTACGAACATAAAAAAACGCGCTTTCTGCGCGTTTTTTTATGTTTTGAAATAGCTTTATTTGAAAAACAAATGGCTAAAGGGGTTTAACAGTCGAGCAATTCCTGCAGTAAAATGTAAAGGCTGATCAACTATAGTAAAAACTAAGCAGCCTTCGTCTGCCTCAGAGTGAGGTAAGTGTTTATGTTGGTTATTCCTAATAGTAAAATCACCGCAATCGTACTCTGCAATACCATCGCCATATTGGCCATCAACAACCAAGGTCATTTCCGTACCTTTATGAGTATGTTCGGGTACGCGTCCACCCTTTTCCATGTAAATGAAATTAGCTTTACCTATATCACCTAAATCGACTGGTGCTTGCCATAATTTGCCTACTAAACGAGACCAATTTCCGGTGTTTTTAATATGTCGTCTTAGGGCTCTGGGTAATTCGAAAAACCTACCGTCTAATTCAATAGCAGAACTATAAAGATCAGGGAATGAAGCATCAGCCATAGGTAAATCTGTAATATTAGACATCATAGTAAGATATTGGCTATCAAGTGGTGTAGGAGATAAAGTATCAGCAAATATCTCATCAGCCAATTCAGATTGGATATCGATACAAATATGTTGACATCGAGGACACATATCAACATGGGCAGAGATCATTAATGCCATGGCTGGAGGGCAGTTACCTGCCGAAAACGCTCGTAAATCTATGAGCTTAGGGTGAAAACTAATCATGGTCTTTTAACATCTCTTTTAAACGCTGCAATGCAAGTCTGGTCCTGGATTTTACTGTTCCTAATGGAATATCAAGTTCATTCGCTACTTCTTGTTGAGATTTACCATCGATATAAATCGCCTCTATCACCAGCTTTTGCTTTTCTGGTAAAGATTCAAACAATAAACCAATTTCGTCCATAGTCACTTGGTGATCTAAAGATACCTCATTTGCGTCTGGCGTTTGTTCACACAAAATCGGCCAAAGGTCATCTGAGCACACATCTTCTTTGCGATTTCGTTGTTTCCTAAGCATATCGAATCGAATATTTCTAGCGATGGTGAAAATCCAAGTAGAAGGCGAACCTTTCTCTGAATTAAACAGATGGGATTTTTGCCACACATTAGACATAGTGTCTTGCACCAATTCCATGGCAAGCGCCTCGTTTCCCATTTGTTTCAATGCATATGAACGTAAACGAGGGGCAAAATAGCTAAATATCTTGGAAAACGAACGTTTGCAACGATCTTCTGCAACGGTCCGTAAATAACCCGACATTTCTTCTGCGCATTCTATTGGTTTAATGGAATTGATATGCTTAGGTTCCATAGGTATTCCAACTAACATATGCTCGTACCATCGAATAATTGATAATAGTAACTAATACTAGTCTATTGGGTTAAAGGATCACTCTACCAATTGTGTCAGAAAATCTAAGGCTTTCACACAGTCTTTTTGTTGCAAAAACTGTTGTTTTTGTTCGGCATCGACTGGCAATAACTCCAACCAGCGATAAATTACCCAAATTGGATCATTAAATTGAGGATTTTGGTATAACGATTGTAGTTCTGGGTATTTGTCAAAAATCTCCATTAATTTTTCATCTAATGGCGCAATTGATTGGTCTGCAGACTGCTCTGGCCAATCATCTAACCACTCGCACTTACCCACCCTTAGATCATCACTTTGGGTTACAATAGAATTTATTTTGAAGCATCTATCCCCCTCGACTATCACACCTAAGAACCCATCATCCAATAGATCAAAATCGATAACCTTTGCGTGAGTGCCGATTAAATATATATGCTCATTTCTATGTTTATCCCCTTTTGCATTTAACATACATACACCAAACCCGGTATCAGTCGCACAGGCTTCTTTCACCATTCGTACATACCTAGGTTCGAATATTCTCAACGACATCCTTCCACCTGGCAGCAAGTGTGCCGATAATGGAAATAAAGGGATCTCGGAGTAAGCGTTCATATAAATGGTTTACTTTGTTTGTTTAATGTCAGTCGATACGCCCGATTAACAGATTTAGATCGAAAATAAATGCAAAAGTTACCTTTTAAGTGATCTCTAGTTAGCGTATTTAGGTATCAATGACAGTAATAAATAGGTGTACTTGGTCATTTTAGTTAATCTGTATTGACCATTTTCAAAATAAATGACAGGACAACAATGAGCAAAAAGATTGCCATAATAGGTACAGGAATTTCAGGCTTAACCTGTGGCCATTTACTTCATGAAAATCATAAAATTACTCTTTTTGAAGCGAGCGACTACATTGGAGGCCATACCGCCACCAAAGATGTGGAAGTAAATGGCAAACACTATGCAATAGACACTGGCTTTATTGTTTTTAATGATTGGACCTATCCAAATTTCATTAAATTAATGGACAAGATTGGAGTGCAGTCACAAGCTACTGAAATGAGCTTTAGCGTTAAAAACCTTTATCAAAACCTAGAATACAATGGCAATACACTCAATAGTTTATTTGCCCAAAGACGTAATCTACTACGTCCGAAATTTTGGAGGATTGTCAGAGATATTCTGAAATTCAATAAAATTTGCAAAAAAGGGGCGGCAGAAAACACTGACTACGGGCGTCAAACACTGCATGATTTTTTAGTACTTCACCAATTCAGTGACGATTTCATCTACAATTACATCCTGCCTATGTGTGCTGCAATTTGGTCAACTAGTTTAGAACATATCAAAGCATTCCCATTCGCATTTTTTCTGCGGTTTTTTAATAATCATGGACTGCTTAATATTACAGACCGACCCCAGTGGCGTTCTATTGTTGGCGGCTCTAGAGAATACATAAAACCTCTGATTGCGGGATTCGAACATAAAATAAAAATAAATAGCCCAGTAAAATCAGTCATAGAAAGAGATGATAAGAAATTAATTCGCTTACAAGATCAGTCAGAACATTTATTCGACGAAGTTATTTTTGCTTGTCATAGTGACCAAGCCTTAGCCATACTTGACACACCAAGTACAAGCCACACAGAAATTCTAGGGAATATGCCCTATGTAAATAATGAAGTAGTACTGCACACAGATGAAAGTGTGCTGCCAGTGAGGAAATTAGCTTGGGCAAGCTGGAACTACCTGATAAAAGGTTATGACGGTGAATCTCAAGCCCCAGCGGTATTAACCTACAACATGAATATTCTGCAAAATATATATTCAGAAACAACTTTTTGCGTAACCCTCAACAACAGTAAAAATATTGCCCCAGAAAAAATATTAGGCACTTACCAATATGCTCATCCCCAGTTTAATCACCAGACTATTGCTGCCCAAGCAAGGTGGGCGGAGATATCAGGAAAACAGGGTTTGCATTTCTGTGGCGCATACTGGTACAACGGATTCCATGAAGACGGTGTACGCAGTGCTTTAGACGTGTGTAACACATTTGGCGAGCAACTATAGTGGACAGCGCTTTGTATAAAGGAAGCGTATTTCACAGCAGGTTTGTGCCCAAAAAACATGCATTTACTTACCAGATATTTCTAATCTGGCTCAACCTTGATGAAATTGAATTAGTAGAAGCCAAAGTCAAGGGATTTTCAACTAAATCATGGGCACCATTAAGATTTAAACGCAGCGATTATTTAGGTGATACCGATAAACCACTGAAACAATCAGTTCTAGACAAAATGACTGAATTGGCCGAAAAACCACTTACAGGAGCTGTTTATCTGCTAGGACAAACACGTACCTTTGGTTTGTACTTTAGTCCTGTCAATTTTTACTATTTACAGCAAGAAGATGGCACTTTCAGTCATATGTTGGCCGAAGTGAGCAATACACCTTGGAATGATAGGCATTGTTATTTGGTTGATTTAGCCAACCAAGAGGATTGTGCCAAAGCCTTTCATGTATCCCCTTTCAATCCAATGGATATGCTATACAAGTGGAAAATTTCACAGCCAGAACAATCAATAAACTTAACGCTTTCTTGCCACAAGGAAGTTAAACACTTTGTCGCGAGTCTTAATTTGTCGCGAGTCGAACTGAACTCAAAAAGCCTTTTTAACGTATTGTTAAGTATTCCTAGCATGACGATAAAAACCGTCTTTGGAATTTATTGGCAAGCCCTTAAGTTATTTATAAAAGGCGTGCCCTTTTATTCCCACTCAAAACAAGGTAAAAAATAGCTATGACTAACGGAGAACAAGTATTAGTAGAGTCTTCTAGGCCAAAGTGGCAACACAAATTGTGTCGTTCAATTATGCTCAAAGTATTTGCCAGCCTGCCCCAAGGTCAGATGGTTGTAAAAGAAAAAGGCGTTTTGGTAGATACATTTGGTCAGAAAGATTCTGACTTACATGCTGAAATTGATTTTCAATGTTTAAGTGTTTATCAAAGGTTATTGTTCGGTGGCAGTGTAGCGTCAGGCGAAACCTTCTCTGAAGGTTTATGGACTACGCCCAATTTGACCAATGTTATACGTATTTTTGCTCGCAACTTACCCATGCTTGATAGTTGGGAAGCAAAAATGGAATGGTTAGCCTACCCTATTCGTAAAATTAGCCACCTTGCTAACAAAAACTCCGCAACAGGCTCAAAGAAAAACATTGCTGCCCATTATGATTTAGGCAATAAACTCTACACTCGGTTTCTAGACGATAGCATGATGTATTCTGCTGCCATTTATCCTTCACCAGACAGCACACTAGCAGAAGCTCAAACCGCAAAATTAAGAGCTATTTGTGACAAACTGCAGTTGGTCCCAGAAGATCACTTAATAGAGATAGGCACTGGTTGGGGTGGATTAGCCATTTTTGCAGCTAGAAATTACGGCTGTAAGGTGACTACCACCACAATTTCAGAAGAACAATATCAATACACTCAAAATTTAGTTAACCAGCAAGGTCTGCAAGATAAAATCACCCTGTTGAAAAAAGACTACAGATTACTCGAAGGTAAATATGACAAATTAGTCTCTATTGAAATGATTGAAGCGGTAGGTCGGGAGTACTTACCTACCTTCTTTAAAAAATGTTCGAGCCTGTTAAACGACCAAGGTTTAATGGTGTTGCAAGCAATCACAATCAGCGACCATCGTTTTGATAGCTACAGCAAAAGTGTCGATTTTATTCAAAAACATATTTTCCCAGGAGGTTTTTTGCCGTCACAGTTATTAATTAACCAACACTTGAGGAAACATACAGATCTAATGATCCGTGATCTCCACGACATAGGTCTAGATTACGCGCGAACATTAAAAGACTGGCATCACAAATTTATAGAAAACAAAGAACCATTATCTAAAGACGGTTACGACGATCGGTTTATGAATATGTGGCGTTATTACTTTAGCTACTGTGAAGGTGGATTTTTAGAACGCACCATCAGCACTGTGCAATTGGTGATCAGCAAACCCGCATTTTCTACCAGAATTAGTCGCTAATGTTTGCCGATAGCTTGCAATATCGTGGACCAAAACGCCCCATTTTATGCTTATTAACTTTCTTATGCATATTAATTACTTCAGGAGTATCCATGGCCAATCCCCTTGCTGACTTAAAAAAAGTAGGTGAAGCCAAGCTTAAAGTATTGTTTTGGGATGTGTACAACTCAAGCTTGTATAGCCAAACAGGAGAATACCAAGCTGAGCAATTCCCACAAGCATTAGAAATTAACTATTTAAGAGATATTGACTCTCAAGACTTGGTAGAAAAAACACAGGAAGAATGGGAAAAATTGGGCATTAAACAAGAAGTGTTTAAACCATGGGTTCTATTATTAACAAACATATTTCCAGACATCAAAAAAAGCGACACTCTTTTATTAAATGTCAGTGAAAATCAACAAAGTGAATTTTTCTTTAACGGTGAATCTATAGGTAAAATTTTAGATCCCAATTTTGGTAAAAGTTTTTTACGCATCTGGCTAGACGAAAACTGTAGCTACCCTAAAGTTCGCAACAAACTAATTGGATTAGATAAATGAACGCTCTCAAATATTGGCTCCTAGTATTGATTATCCCTTTTATCATATCTTGCAGCAGTTCATTAGATGACTACGACAACACCACACCTGAATTCGATTTATCCACCTATTTTGATGGAGAAGTCACTGCTTGGGGCATAGTACAAGACTACTCCAGTAAATTAACTCGACGCTTTTGTGTTGACATAGTGGGCACTTGGCAAGGCAATCAAGGTCAATTACACGAAACTTTTTATTACAACGACGGTGAACAACAAGTTCGGATCTGGGATTTACAAATTTCCGACGATGACAGTGTCACAGGTAGTGCAGCAGATGTTATCGGACAAGCTAATGGCGGTGCACAAGGCGCGGCATTTAACTGGCAATACACTCTACGCGTGCCCGTCAATGGCACTGAGTACGACTTGTTTGTCGATGATTGGATGTTTTTAATGGATAAAAACCGCATGATGAATCGCTCTTACATGAAAAAGCTGGGTGTCACTGTAGCTGAAATATCGATCTTTTTTGATAAAACAGAACCGGTTAGAAAATGCTCTTCTCCTGAAGAGTAGGTATTAGCGCTACACAAGTCATTGTAAAAATCGATCGGGCATCTATCAGCGCAATGTTGTGCCCGTGATTATCATCCCTCACATAGACTCATCGAGTACAGCACACTGTAAAATGTGTCAGGTTTATTTACAAACAGTTAAAACCAAAAATCCTAAACCCTCATAACCCCTTGTTTAATAAAAAAATTAATTTAATGGCAACATATATGCATAAAAATCTTCGCGCTTAGGTTATATGTAAATTACATATTCCTAAATTGCATATATGTCTCTTTAATTTGAACTAAAGAGAATAAACGAAATTACTAAACTAGTAATAACCACAGATAAACCTTTAAACCTTAAATTTATTTAAAATAATTACAAAATAGGAATTCTTTATGAAAGTACTTGCTCGCCTTTTATTAGGCGCTAGTTTTATGTTTGCCAGTATTGCAAATGCTAATGTCATTTTATCACTTGACCCTACAACACAGACTTCACCAGGAGGTGAGCTTATATCTGTCACACTAAGGGTTGATGGTCTTGGAGATGGCGTGCCTTTGTCTCTCGCTGCATATGATATATATATGGAATTCGACGCTAGCGCTTTGTCTTTCGCTGGCTACAATTTGTTTGGAGATCTAGGCGGTGCAGCTGATGCTGATGACTTGAGTTTTGGTGAGTTTGCTCCAGGACTAATCAACATTGCAGAATTCAGCTATCTAGATAGTTTTGACCTTTGGAATTTTCAACCCGGTGGTTTTGCTTTAGCGGAGCTGTTTTTTAACTCTATTAAGCCAGCTACAAGCGCAATATCAATTGTATTCGCAGAGCTTATAGATGCAGGTGGATCTCCAGACCCGATCAATGTAATTGGCCTAAATAACGCATCAATTGAAGTGCCAGCACCAACCGCTTTATCGTTGATGGGTTTAGCGCTACTTACTATGCTTGTCAGGCAGAAACGTTATTCATCAGCTATCAAAAAGGTTTAATTTATAAACCACTTAAGTTCAAATGTAGTAAAAATATAAAAATATAAAAATATAAAAATATAAAAATATTCTTCAAGAATCTGTAATAGCTGTCCAGACAATTAAGGAATTTAAATATTTTAACGTCAATTCAAGGAAATAAGCATGCATCATGTCAGTAAAATTGCAGCAATGTTGTGTTTAGCTTTAAACACAACAGGGGCACTTGCCGAGAAATCGAAAGGAGCCGAAAATCTTCTAGCTGATACAGCTGGTAAAGCACAAATAAGCGTAGATGAACACACTGGGTTTGCCCGTTTTATTCGTCTTACTCCAACCTCACATCTTGGCCCAGTTAAACCACAAACACGTAGCTCTAAAAGAAATGCTAGCGTTCTCTCAAAAGCGGATACCAGTGGCGAATCAGTTACGTTTTTGCGCGATTATGGCAGTGCATTTGGGATAACAGATGTTGACACTGAGTTGACATTGGTTGCTACAAATAGAGACAAATTAGGCTCATCACATAGCATTTTTAAACAACGCTATAGCGGTTTACCGGTTTTTGCTGGTGAATTAAGAACCCATTTTAATTCAAATGGAGAAATGATTGCCGTCAATGGTAAATTTCTCACCGATATAAAAGTACCCACTAAGCCCGTTGTGACCTTAGCCCAAGCCACCAGAGTTGCTTTTATTAGGGTTGAACAAGATCCTACCAAAGCAATCACTGCAGAAAATTTAGGTAATAGAGAAGATAAAATGGGCACCCCAACAGCTCTTTTTGCCAATTCATCTACCTTAATGGTTTTTCGCTCTGGGATTATAAAAGGTACACCAGGTCAAGACCATCTAGCCTATGAAATAGAAGTGGTTAATACTGCAGGAAATGTGCGTGAATTTGTCTACGTAGACGCGTTAAATGGCAAGGTTATTGACCAGATTACCGGTATCCATGATGTACTTGATCGTAGAGCCTATGATGCCGAAAATGCTGCACATCCTGGACCTAATTATCCAGCAGCCCCATTTTGGGTTGAAGGTGAGGCATTACCTACTGGCCTCACTGAAGCAGATAACATGATTTATGCCTCGGCTGAGACTTACTCATTTTTTGAAAACGCATTTGGCCGAGATTCATTTGATGATGCTGGTGCCACTATGGACGCTATTTTTAACCGTGGTGATGCTTGTCCCAATGCCTCGTGGAATGGTACCTACATTTCTTTCTGCCCAGGCTTAACCAGTGATGATGTAACGGCTCATGAATGGGGTCATGCCTACACTGAAAAAACAAATGGTTTGATATATCAATGGCAGTCTGGTGCACTGAGTGAAGCTTACTCAGATATTTGGGGTGATACAATTGATCTCATTAATGGTCGTGATGACCTCAGTGCTCCAGATGTAGTTAGAACAGACGGTAGTTGTTCAATTTATGGTGCTGGTTCTCCAAGTGCTGATGATAGTGTTCGTTGGTTGATGGGCGAAGATACAACAGGTTTTGGTGGTGCAATTCGTGATATGTGGAATCCCACTTGTTTTGGGGATCCGGGTAAAGTGACAGACGATGAGTATTTCTGTGGTACAGGTGATTCAGGTGGTGTTCACTCTAACTCTGGCGTGCCAAACCATGCATACGCATTGATGGTAGATGGCGGCAATTACAATGGCTATTCTGTTGCAGGCTTAGGCTTGACTAAATCGGCTCATATTCATTGGGCAGCACAGAATATGCTGACTCCATCGAGTAACTTTCGTGATCATGCTGACGCACTTGAAACGGCATGTAGTGCTTTGACGGGATTAGATTTATCTAATTTCAGCGATGGTTCTCCTTCTGGAGAAGTGATTGGCGGCACTGATTGCGCACAAGTCACTGATATTATCGCCGCGGTTGAGTTTCACACTGCACCAAGCCAATGTGGTTATGAACCTATATTAGCCGAAGCGCCAGCACTTTGTGAAGGTATGGGCAGCGTAGAATCATTCTTCAGTGAAGATTTTGAATCTGGTGCTTTACCCGCTGGTTGGACCGTTAGCTCACACGATGTAGCTGACCCTGCCACTTTCGATAGCCCTGGCTGGATGGTAGTTGATGACTTGCCTGCTGGCGCAAACGGTCTGTTTGCCGCTTTTGCACCTGACCTAGTTGCGGGTGATTGTGGAGTAGATACAGAAGCGGGTGCTGTGAGTATAGACAGTCCGGTGATTGTACTTCCTGCCTCACTTACACCTCATGTTGCATTCAATCATTATGTTTCAACTGAAGCTGGTTGGGACGGTGGTAACCTTAAAATGAGTGTTAATGGTGGCCCATTTGTTGTGGTACCAGGCTCATCTTATTCGTTTAACCCTTATAACAGTGCTTTAAATTCCCCAAGCGATAATCCACTGGGAGGTGAAGAAGCCTTTACGGGTACTGATGGTGGTAGTTTAGGTGGAAGTTGGGGCCAGTCTCAAGTTGACTTATTTGGTTTAGCGTCTCCTGGAGATAGCATCAAATTGCGCTTCGATTTTGGTACTGATGGTTGTAATGGTATAACAGGCTGGTACGTTGAAAGTCTAGAAGCATATTCTTGTTCAGCTGAAGTTCCACCCGTTTGTGGTGACGCTCAACTCGATTTAGGCGAAATGTGTGACGATGGTAATTCAGCTTCTGGTGACGGTTGTTCTGCAACTTGCCAAGTAGAAAGTGGTTATGTCTGTACTGTTCCATCAGGTCCTATTAACAGCACTAATATTGTTGCGGATTGGAGCTTTGAAGGTGGTGTACCAAACGAAGATTGGTTAGCTAGCTCAACCTTTGGCGGGATCCAAGAATTTCCAATCTGTGGTCCTGGAAATGGTTGTCCAGCCGTACCAACTAAAAGCGGCAGTTGGGTAGTGTGGATTGGTGGATTATCTGGCGGCGTATCGAGCAGTGTGTCACAGGATATTACCATTCCAGTTGCAGCCACAGATTTAACCCTAAATGTACTGCGTGGCTTATGCGACACTGGACCTACTCCAGATTCATTACAGGTTCTTATTGACGGAAATGAAATTGGATCAGTTGTGTGCGATGGAACCGACAGCAACTATGTTGAACAGACGTTCGCCGTTACACCCTTTAATGATGGACTGGTTCATACCCTTGAAATAGGCGGCACAGTGGGTGGATTTACTCAACAAAGTAACTTCTTCGTCGACGACGTAAGCATTGAAGACAACACGCCTAAACCAGCTACACCCAGTGTATGTACAGCAGTTGTAACAGACATTGCGTGTAATGTTGAGCCAGTTGGATTTGATAACGGTATTGCACCAAGCTGGACTGTTATCGACAATGCGGGAACAGGGGTTGTCTGGTCAAATGTTTCAGGTTCTGGAATAGCTGACAACTTCACTGGTGGTTCAGGTGATGCCGCTACAGCCAATAGTGATGCTAACGCGTTTGTAGAATTCGATACTGAATTGCATTCTAACTCATTCAGCTTAGCGGGTTGGACTGGAGCGACGTTAGAATATCTTGTGGATTACCAGAACCTAGCATTTCTAGACTTTCTTAATCTGGACATCAGTACAGATGGAGGCAGTAGCTGGACCAATCTACTCAGTTGGAATGAAGATCATCCAGTGGGCGGTTTGTTGAATGATTCTGGAGAACTAGTGTCAGTTGATTTAACGCATTATGCTGGCGAAACTGATGTAAAATTACGCTGGCATTACTTTGATCCCAACACAGGTGATTGGGATTGGTATGCGCAAATTGATGATGTAGCCTTAGCTTGTGATAATGTGCCACAGGCTCTAAGATGCGATATTAATTCGGATGGTATTGTTGATCGTAGCGACACAAGATTGATTGGCGCTGCTCGCAATCAACCTGCAGCACCAGGTGATCCTCGCGATAATGATGGAGACGGCATTATTAGCATGTCGGATATGCGTCAATGTATGGCGTTGTGTACCTTACCGCGCTGTGCTACTCCTACACCATTGTAGTAAGCTATAGCTAAAGTCTTAAAAAGCTCGGCTTAGTCCGAGCTTTTTTTTTGGAGAAAATTTATGTCAAAATTCATTTATATCTTTTTAATCGCTTTATCTGGATGTATCGCTGACAGCTCAACATTAGCGGCAACTGATACAGCTACACCCACCGAAACACAACAAAGTTCATCCCTCACCAATGAGGAACTCTCAACTGTAGTGGAAATAAATGTCGAACAAGTTATTACGTATCAAAATTTGACATTACGTTTAATCGCTGTAGAAGATTCTCGATGTGCAACGGGGGTTACATGTATCTGGGCGGGTCAATTGGTGGTAACACTTGAGGTTTCAAATGACCTAGGTGAGCAACAAGAAGTAAAATTGATACGCAAACGCGAACCTGAAGAGGCTACAGCTTTTGGTTATAGTTTGCTTTTATTGGATGTGGAGCCTCATCCCAAAGAAGGTAAAGTTATTCAAGCAAGTGATCAGATTGTTAAATTGCAGATGCAAAAAAATTAATGTGGATAATAGCAATGTTAATTGGCTCACTAGTTAACAATACATTTAGGTATGTTTTGCTCATGTCTCATAAATTCAAAGATGTAGAACTTGAAAACTAGGAACTACTCCTAATTTTCAAGTTGACCGAAAATTAACTTAGAGTGCAGCTGTGTTTTGGGGTTAATAAAGTCAAAAGCGGGAAGTGGCTTAAACCAAGATTAACCTTATCCATAAACACAGCCTTGAGCTTTAAATTTTGCTGCGGTTTGAGCGTCCTATAAACCTTCTGCTACATTTTCTAATTCCATTACTCAGCTCATTTTGATAATTGCACTAACAATATGTTGAAGCTGCAATTTGCCCACCATTTCTCTGACGAATGACATGTCGATTTTTAAGATAAAGGCGTTGAATTTTGACAAATAGGTTAGATTGGAATAACCCTGCCAAAATCGTCAATAGCAAAATTTACTCCGCGTTCGGTCATTAAGGAAATTTGCTGTTTTATATCTTATGCAACATCGATAAAACAACTATGTGGAAAGAAAACCTATTGCGATAGAGGCAAAACAATGACTAAAGTCAGTCGAATTAATAGCCCACTTTTATTCATCGAAACGATAAACCACTTTAACATTTCCAGTTACATTGCTTTCGTGAACATAGGCGATAGCATTTTCAGTTTCCATAACAAAATCTAAAATAGCTTTTTCGTCTTTTTGTTGGGTAGGCGGTCTAGCACGACCAGAAAACTTCACTTTCGACCAGTAAGCATTCACGCGAGCCAAGGGCATGCCTATCAATGAATGGTAAAACTTCTTTCTGGTTTCTAAGTCATCTTCAATATCCACTGGTACGGCTTTTGACCCATCAGGAAAAGCCACATATTTTCCCATATACAAGTCGATAACCTGAGAGCGGGAAAGAGCGTCAGTAGGATTATTTTTGTGTACAACTAACACCAACTCACTACTGGTGGCAACACTTGCTGAACTCAGCCCTCCCACCAAAGCCATTGTTTTAAGTAAGTGTAACATCAGTATAAGAAACTCAAGTTAGCAAACAAAGCGTTAACATGCCCAGTACGATCGTGTGTGGTGTCATCTTCTGTAGGAGGTTGCCAAACAGTACTGCCCCCTGCATTTATCTTGGTATGGTCTACCTGAAGTTTAAATGACATATTTTCATCAAAATCCCAACGCCAACCTACCGACATGGTTTTTTGATTAATACTGAAATAATTTAGCAATAATTGCGAACCCGCATAGGCTTCTAAGCCACTTGGCACTTGCGCAAGAGCATTAAGGTCAATACCGCTGCCTTCAAGGTCAAATTTTTCTGATTGACTGAAAGCAATTGAAGCAAAAAAATTATGTGCGTTGTTATGATAGATACCACTCAAATAACCGCTATCAACTCCTTGGGCTGCCAAGCTGTTGGTGTTGATTCTTGCTAATTCAGAAATGACAGTGATTGTATCAAAGCGATACTGGCCACTAACAGATGTGTAAGTTCCTTTACTATTATCTAAGTCTATATCATTTGCGAAATTTAACGCGTTTGGCCAGATAGCGGAAAAGTTAGGCATCAATGCATTGAGCTGCTTGAGGCCGAACACTAGAGGTTCTGCATCTTGTGAATCAAATTTTAACTGGGTGTGATTCACTGCAACATCCCAATTTATCGATTGTAAATCTAAGGCTAAACCAATGATATTATCCATACGAAAAGGGCCGGCATTAGGTGAACTAAAGGCAGTCATAGCAAACTTATTTTTGCCATAAAAAAGTTTGCCTGAAAATGTTAAGTCCCCCAGAGGTCGACTGTAAGTAACGTCAACACCATCAAGATATCGGTGCGGTATAACACCATAAATTTCACTTGGCACATGGGCCCACGTGTAGGCATACCCTATATCCCGATATTCCGTTAATAAAAATAAGTCATAAGCAGTGCGGCCTAGTCTAAACGACCAATTGGTATTGGGTGCGTACCTCACAAAGGCTAAATTCAGTGCAGTATCGAGGTTAAGCTCTTTCTGATCTCTGTAGACTGCTTGAACAACGATATCGACTTTATCAGTGGCGATAATATCAAATTGCACACCTAAATTTGAGCTTTCAGCGAAGTCAAAGTCGTTTTTGAATACACCACCTGTCTTAGAAAAATCGGCACGATATCCAAAATATTCTGAATCGGTAGTGACCACCCCAATGGTTCCAAACCCGGAGACACGTATTTCCGGCTTCGCTAATACGAAGTTTGACACTAGCATCAGTAGAAGAAAATACTTTGACATATTTACCATGGCCTTAAACTACTTCAAAAACAGCTGACAGTTTAGCACGCCGCTTAATTTGGTTATATTCGATAACAAATTAAATTGAAATAGTATAAAAATCAATAACTTGAAGATTTTCACGTTGATGAAAAATAAGCTAAGCATGAGTTGACTGCATCAAAAAAGTACAGTATTCACCTATGTTCTTAACATTTATATTTGTTTTTGAGCATGTCCAGTTAGCTGATACACAAAGTCCAACTATACTTTGAACGTGCATAAAACAAGCTCAAACGACTTGTTATATTAGGTGACTATTAGGTTGAAATCTTTACAGTCGGAGTGTTTTTAGGACATGCGTCTATGTAATTTATATTAGGGTTCACCCTCTAAAGTTTACTAGAACATGGTTGCCATAATCACAAATAGAGTCGGCGAATTTGTAGAGCATAGGAACAACATAGCTATAGAACACATTAAGTCGCACAGATAAAATGCTGTGCGACAGGTGTCATAGATGCTTGTGTCCTAATAGATTAAAAACGGTATTCAATTCCTACGCTTGCTTGTTTAAAGTCGGTGTCAAAACTTTCATCATCAACATCATCAAAATTCATGTCGGCATCGTAAACATTATAAGTGGCGTTAACGACAACGTTTTGCGTTATTTTAAATGCTACACCGGCACCAGCGAATACACTCTCATCATCAACTTTTTGTGAAAGATTTAGCGCCTGATAGTCTGTCTCAGACCATAATTGACCAACTTTTACATAAATTGAAAATAGATCTCCTAAAGGTAGACTCCCTTTTATCGCTGCCGTATAACCATCTGTTGATGCATTTGCAAGATCATTTCCATAATTCCCAAAATCAATATAACTTCCTTCAAATGCAAAAAACTGATTGAAACGATAACCCGCTACACCTTCGATAACATCCTTATCATCATCAAAGTCATCATCACCCTCAACACGCAAATACCCGTAACTTGCTCCTAAATAAAAGCCGTCTTCGTTAATCTCATTGTTGCTTTGAGCTAACGCTGCAAAAGATGTCAAAGAGGTCAGGGCAACTAAGTGAGCTAAAATTTTGGCTGTGTGTTTCATGTCTACTCCTAATAATGAATGAAAAAAAGTTCACCTATATTGGTGACGACAAATTCAATTCACGAAAAGCAAAACACATGCCATTTAAATATTTGCTTGAATCGCAATCAAAAAAGAAGATTAAACCAGTATATTGGTTTATTAATTAAGCAAATTAACACTGACTAAAAGTGGGGGTAAAAATGAAACAATCGGTCTCTAGGTATAAATGTCTGTCAGAATTGTAATTGTTACAGACTAAACGGTCATGATTAATTAACCAATTTGTAGGTATTTAATACAAAAATATCGTACACATTTAGGACCCTACTCCAGTACAGAAATAGGATCGGATATCTTAGGTTTTCCTTGATTAATAGAAATCTCTACTCTGCGATTACGACTTCGCCCCTGCGTATCATCTGTATCAACCAAAGGTGCCGTATCAGCCTTGCCGACTACCGACATACGGCTCTCATCAAATCCATCAGCTCGTCTTAATTCCTCAGCCACAGCCACAGCCCGTTGAGAAGATAAATCCCAATTAGAACGATATAGCTCATTAGAAATTTGTTGACTGTCACTGTGCCCAGACACTTCAATATCGCCGGGCATATCAGCTAATAAACCGCCGATCTTACGTAATATGGGTATAAACTGCGGTTGTAAAAACGCTGAGCCCGCTGAGAACGAACCATTTTCTCGAATACGAATAGTAATTTGCTGACCCAACGACTCCATTTCTATCGCACCATCAACAATTTGTTTTTCTAATTGTTGGGCGACTTTACGCATACGCTCAGCGACTTCTTCTTGGCTGGCATTTTGACTGGTAGTTTGTTGTTCTGAAGCCGTTTGCTGCGCTGCGCCACCTCTTTGCTCACCGCGCTGCTTCTGACGACCACCAGCTGAATCTTCATTACCGGCTTGGAATTCAAGCATCTCTTGAGTCATGTCGATAGTTTGTTGCTGAATAGTATCAATGGGTGTGGGCTCAGGACGACCAGGACGAAACTCCATGGCAATAACACTGGTGCCTTTGGGAATGTCTTTGACTTCAATTTTATTCTGAACACCAAAGGCAAACTTCATGGATCCTGCGATTTGTTTAAACTTGAGTACGTCCATCTCAGAGAAGGATAGCAGCAGCACAAAGAAACACATCAACAGCGACATTAAATCAGCAAAAGTCCCCATCCACGCGGGTAACCCTTCAGGGGGACATTTAGGGCATTCATTTTCCATTAGTTATTCTGCATCTTCTGCAGAACCACGTTTACTGGCAGCGAGATAATTTTTCAATATACCTTCAATCACTCGTGGATTTTGTCCATCGGCAATACCGATAATGCCGTCTAACACTAAACTTTGATTGAGTTTTTCTTCATCTGCTCGGTTACCTAATTTTACCGATATAGGCAAACAAACAAGGTTAGCTAACATCGCACCGTATAGTGTAGTTAACAGCGCAACTGCCATTGCTGGGCCAATTGACTTTGGGTCATCCATGTTTGATAACATAGCGACCAAACCAACCAATGTTCCTATCATTCCCATGGCTGGCGCAACATCACCTAGGCCTTTGAAAATGCTTTTCCCGAATTCATGGCGTTCCGAGGTCATAGAAATATCTTTACTTAACGTCGCTCTGACCACTTCCACGTCATGACCATCTACCAACATATCAACACCTTTTTGCATAAAGGAATTTTCAATTTCGGCTTCTTCTAGTGCTAAAAATCCACCTTTACGGGCGGCGTCAGCCATTTCTACAATTTTTTCTATTTGCGATTCGGGGGTATCGATTTTAAACATAAATGCTTTACCAGCTATTTTCCCCGCTCCAAAAAATTGCCCTAAAGTGTATTGAGATAACACCACAAATAAACTGCCACAAAATACAATCAAGATTGAAGGTACATTGACAAACATCGCAATGTCTCCACCCTGGATCATTGCCATCACAACAAAACCAATGGCGCCAAGAATACCGATTATGGTTGCTAAATCCACATTATGCTCCCAATAGAAATAAAGGTATAAACACTAAGTTACAAAGACTAACAACGCAGTTTATTGTCAAATTTAGCTATCCACAATAAGCTAACAAAGGTAAACAAAATTAACTATTTATCACCCCATTTTATCGACAATACTAAATAATTCTATAGCAACCATTTAGCTAATTAACTTTAAGCCTAAATTTTTTCACTTAATAAAGCTATTTGTGAATGTTTTAAGGCAAATTTGAAAAGTATTTGACCGTCTTTTTCCCCTCAGGTAAGGTGCGTGCCACTTCAGAAATCAGTTGAAGAATAATATGACGGCGCGAAAAAAAACAGAATCACTTACCTTTGAACAATCCATGCAGGAACTAGAAACACTGGTAACTAAAATGGAACAAGGTGATTTACCTTTAGAAGATGCATTGCAAAGTTTTGAACGTGGTGTTTTGCTAGCTAGACATAGCCAACAAAAATTAAAAGATGCAGAACAAAAAGTACAAATTCTCACCAGCCAAAATGGTAAGCAAACTTTAGACGTATTTGAATCTGATTCGTAACCTTATGAATTTAACCACCTTCCAACAGACTAGCCGCGAACGGGTTAACGTGACCCTAAGTGAAACCATCAATGCATTGCCAGAACATGCAGCAACACTTAAGCAAGCCATGGAATACGCATTATTGATAGGTGGTAAAAGAATGCGTCCCTTTTTAGTTTATGCTACGGGCAAAATGCTTTCTGTATTAGAAAAAGATCTTGATGGTCCAGCTGCAGCAATAGAAGCCATTCATGCCTATTCACTTATCCACGATGATCTTCCAGCCATGGATGATGATGACCTAAGGCGTGGACATCCAACCTGTCATATTCAATTTGACGAAGCCACTGCTATTTTGGCTGGCGATGCTCTACAAACAATGGCATTTGAAATACTCTGTCATTATCCACTTTCAAAAGAATTAGCGCTCAAACGTATTGAATTAGTCAAAATTGTTAGTCACGCGGCGGGTTATAATGGCATGTGTGGTGGTCAAGCGATGGATTTGGCAGCAACTGATCAGCATATTAGTCAACAACAATTAGAAAATCTACATGGCAAAAAAACCGGTGCATTGCTGAGTGCTTGTGTAGAGATGGCTATCACTTTAGCCACAGATATTACGCCACAAAATAAACAGTACTTGATGGATTTTGCCAGAACCATTGGTTTAGCATTCCAAGTTCAGGATGACATTTTAGATGTGGTGGGTGACTCTGCAGTACTTGGAAAACCACAAGGTTCCGATCAGGATAAGAACAAAAGTACCTATCCAGCTATGCTCGGATTGGAGCATGCACAAACTTATCTCGACAGTCTACATCAACAAGCGCTTCAAGCTTTGCGCGCTTTGCCTTACAATACCCAGATGTTGGTGTCTTTTACCGACTTTGTTATCCATCGTACTTACTGAATACTATGTAACAGCGGCTGGATAAAATGAAATTTAATTAATTGATACCTATTTAATGACTCTAGATATTGCTCACTACCCTATCCTCGCTCAAGCTGATACGCCAGAACAGTTAAGAGAATTATCACAAGATAAATTACAACAACTGAGCGTTGAATTACGCCAATATTTATTAACTAGTGTCAGTCAAAGTAGTGGGCATTTCGCCTCTGGCTTAGGCACAGTTGAGCTGACGGTGGCTTTGCATTATGTGTACAACACCCCTTTTGACCGCTTGTTATGGGACGTAGGCCATCAAGCCTATGCTCATAAAATTTTGACTGGTCGGCGTGAACGTATGCCCACCATTCGAAAAAAAGGTGGCCTACATCCTTTCCCATGGCCGCCAGAAAGTAAATATGACACCTTTGCTGTTGGACACTCATCTACCTCTATCAGCGCTGCATTAGGCATGGCCGTCGCAGCTGAAAAAGAAGCGCTAGGCCGCAAAGTTGTCGCGGTTATTGGTGATGGAGCTATGACCGCCGGTATGGCATTTGAAGCTCTGAACCACGGCGGTGACATCAACAAAGATTTGTTAGTGGTGTTGAATGACAATGAAATGTCCATCTCCGAAAATGTCGGCGCGCTCAATAGTCACTTAGCCAGATTATTAACAGGTAACTTTTTTAACTCTATTCGTGATGGTGGTAAAAAGTTACTTAGCAATGTGCCACCGATAAAAGAATTTGCCAGCCGCGCGGAAGAACATATCAAAGGCATGGTGGTTCCCGGTACTATTTTTGAAGAATTAGGTTTTAAATATATTGGCCCGATTGATGGCCATGATGTGAATGGCGTAGTGGATACCTTACGTAATATGCGTAGCATAAAAGGTCCGCAAATACTCCATGTGGTGACCAAAAAAGGCAAGGGTTACGAATCAGCCGAACAAGACCCTATTAAGTTTCATGCAGTGCCTAAATTCAATCCAAAAGATCAAGCTCTACCCAAAGCAGCACCCAGCAACCCGACGTTTTCGAAAATATTTGGCGACTGGTTATGTGATATGGCTGCACAAGACTCTAAGCTGATGGCTGTCACACCCGCTATGCGTGAAGGTTCTGGTATGGTCAAATTTTCACAACAGTATCCAACCCAATATTTTGATGTGGCAATAGCTGAACAACATGCGGTCACCTTTGCTGCAGGTCTGGCCAAAGAAGGTCTGAATGCGGTTGTAGCGATTTATTCGACCTTCTTACAACGTGCCTATGACCAACTTATTCACGATGTGGCAATACAAAACCTTCCGGTTTTATTTGCCATAGACCGTGCAGGCCTAGTGGGCGCTGATGGTCCTACACACCAAGGTGCGTTTGACATTCCCTTTTTACGCTGTATCCCGAATATGGTGATCATGGCACCGGCTGATGAAAACGAATGTCGTCAGATGTTGTACACAGGGCATAAATTACAAAAACCCGCAGCGGTCAGATACCCTAGAGGCTCAGCCACTGGCGTAACTCCTGTGCAACAAATGACAGCTTTAGAGCTAGGCAAAAGCCGCACCATAAGAACCGGTGAAAAGGTCGCTATTCTTAACTTCGGTATTTTGTTGCCCTACGCCCAAGAAGCAGCAGAAAAAATCAATGCCACTGTAATTGATATGCGTTTTGTTAAACCCTTAGATATCGACATTATTAATCAACTCGCGACAAATCATGATTTGTTTGTAAGTATTGAAGACGGAGCCATCATAGGTGGCGCAGGCAGCGCAGTAGCTGAATATTTAATGTCTTCTAAACATACCAGTAAGTTGTTGCAACTCGGCCTACCTGATGAATTTATTATGCAAGGTACCCAGCAAGAGATGTACGCCGAATTAGGCTTAGATAGTGTAGGCATTCTTTCAAGGATTGCAGTGTTTAGCGACGCCTAAGGATAAAGTCTCAGCTCAAGTTAACAGATCAGCTTGGGGCTATAAAATTGCGTGATTTTTTTATATTGTTTTGGGTTATGCCACTCTTTGCGGACATTGCAAATATAAGGATAGTAGGTGTTTACAAAACCTTGTGCATCGATATCAAAAAATTGTCCAGCCACGTCTTCTTCACATAAGTCCATTTCTCGGCACAAAATTATTTGCTCATAAAAAGTAAAGAGTTGTTCCAATGCACCATTTAGCTTGTCTTCAGTTATCTGCTTTAATATTTCGTTTTCATATCTAGCGGGTAAATCTTCAGCTTTTATTGCGGGATCTTGTAAAATTTGGTTAAGTTGGGCTGAACGTTTTGCCATAGATTCGTTAATTTTCAACCTTGCCTCCACCAGCATACTATTCCCATGATAGCGCTCAACAAATGCCATCGAACGATCAACACGTACGGCAGATTTATGCTCTAAGTACTGATAAATACCAAATAAACCGCCGATCACCACTGCCAATGCCGCAACCCAAGTTCCAGCAATTTCAGCTAACTGCAGCTTTATTTCTTGTTCCGTCATTTCTTACAAACGGGCAAATTCTTATTCACTAAGCAAGGGTTATAACCTCGATCATCACCATTGTCATCTGCAACTTCACAGTTTTCGTTAGTATCAGTTCGACAATTGGCTGCCACTTCTTCCTCTGGTGTACTATTGCATCCATATAAAAACATCCCGCAAAAAGCGCACAAAAAAAACATTCGACGCACTTTATTTATCATTAAGTTTTCCATAAGCTTTCCCGATCGTTGCGTATTATTATTAGTACTATACTAGTGTTTATTTTTAATTGATGTAATACCATACAGATAAAAATTAAGGATAATCATGTATATAAGAAAATTCATCGCTATTTCATGTGTTCCACTGTTGTTAACTTCACACATTGTCGATGCCCAAGATAGCTTTGACAACATACGTGTTGTGACAGGTTTGTCCCTTGGTTACAGCGATTTTTCATTTCCAGAAAAGCTCGACCACAATATTTCATTTCCAAGTGCCACCCTCCCTATCGCCTTAACTATGGGTAACTGGCAAATTTCTTTGAATGCCAGTAGCACACTTGCCAATGCTGAAATTGCTGAAGAAGAAGATATAGGTAAAGCATCACGAAAAGACTTAGATTTAACCTTAGGTTATAGAATGACAAAAAACTGGTCATTCTTTGCAGGTTACAAATACGGCAAAACCGAAATGACCTTTATTCCAAGAGATATTGATGAAGAAACCGACCAGGAAGACGAGGACGAAGAACACAGCACTGTTGCATTGAGCCACGAAAGTTACTTGCAAAAAGGCCCTTTTATTGGAGTAAGCTACAGTTGGCAATTTGAAAAAGCCGGTAGCTTGAGTCTGTCTTTAGCTTACGCATCATTAGATGCAACTAACAATTTTGCGGCCAATACTGATGAGGAAGAAGAGGAGGAATTAACAGAATTTGACGATTTGACTGGTCAGGTTAAAGGAGATACAAAAGGCTTCAGTTATGGTCTAAGTTGGACCATGCCATTATCGAGTAATCTGTTATTTCAAACACGTTTTAAGATCAATGATTATCAACAAGCAATTGTTGTAGAAGGTGATCGATTTGAAGATATAGATGAAACTTTCACCACATTACAGGTTGGACTCGCTTACGTTTTTTAGAACACCATCAAGTCGGGAATATCTCGATTTTTCGGTGGACTAAAAAATACTTCATTAAGTAAGGAAGAATGCTCCCAAGGTATCTGCTTGTTGCGGGTTTCTTTTGCTACCCCTTTTCTGACTTTTTTAAATACTTCTTCGACATTAATTTGTTTTGCCATATGTCGCAGCAAATGTTTGCTATATAAGCCGTTTTTACGTTTACCATCAGCAGCCACCCCACCAGGCTCTGTAGCAAAGGCAATAATAGTGTTAGACGGCGCTTTAATAGGTGCCAAGCCACTGGACATATTCCCGTTATCTGCAACTGCATTATTTTCAAAAGGGTTATTACGACAAGCATCCAAAATAATAATATTCTGTAAATCACTTAGTTTGTTGATTTCAATAAATAATCTATCGATCTTATAAAGACCAGTAATAAATTCTGGGTAACTTTCAAATTGCATACCTAGAGGAACAATGTAGTTGTGATGATTAACCTGAATGGCATGTCCGGCGTAATAAATCAGAGCAAGTTTTTTGGCATGTTCATCTCGATGTACTTGTGCATAAAATTGTTGCACCTTAGTAGTTAAATCAGACAGATTAATGTCTATAAGCAAACTGATACGAAACCCCATACCAGCTAAACTAGCTGCTATAGCGTTTGCATCATTAGCTGAGTTTTTTAAGGGCGCTGTTAAATAATTTTTATTGCCAATTACCAAAGCAAAGCGTTGAACGTCTTGCTCAGAAGCAAAACTCTTTGAGCATATTATACTGAGATACATACATAATAAAAACCTAGTCATTTGTGTTTCTCCTAGTTCCTATTGGTTATTCGAAACCACATCTACTTGGTAATGATTCAGCCAAACTTGACCTGTCCCACTCATAATTTCGGTTCCGAGTTGGATGTCAGCGATATATAAGTCAGTAACAATAAATTTTTGTTCAATGGCATAATGTAACATTTTTGCAGCATCAAATTTAATTCGCACCATTGGTTCGTTAGTCCGAAACGCCAAATAGACCCAGCTATTGCCATTCTTGCCAGAGGTATCATGCCAGTTTTGGTCTAGCCACACTTCCCACTCGACGCCATTTACTATTATCTCTCCTACATTGTCACCTGCAGGATCCGTATAAAAACCATCACTGGCATAGGTCCAAATCATCACCTCGGCTGCAATACTGGTTTTATCAACTTCTATTTGGATCGTATCAGAATGGGTTAGCCATAACGTAGATGTTAGGTTTAGTTCGCCGTCGGTCAAAATTTCCACGCTGTAATCAATATCTAATCTTTGCAATTGATTAACCGCTATTGGGTATCCGCTCTTAATTTCGCTATGTTTCAACCACGGGCTATTACCTAAGGTGATTTGCGGCTGCGCATACACTTTGTTGCCGCCTTCTGGCCATTGCCAATACCAACCATATTGAGTATTGGCATCAAGTGTGCGCATGGCCAAACATTGGGTCCAATCAAAATTTTCGGCTGAATGAGCATTCCAAATATTGTTCTGTAAATCACCCATTGGGGTGTTGTGACTGCTATAGCCTTCACAAGTAAAAGCTAAAATTGCCTTATTTTGTTCAATTGCAGCGAGTTTTTGCTTTTCACTTACACCATCACTACAGCCAGCAAGCACTGTAGCTATTATTAGAACTTTTATTTTATCCCGCATCTAAATTCCTTCAAAGAAAAGTCCCCAATAAGTACAGTTCGATTTACTTCAGCATACATTATAAATCTGGACGCGCATTAAACTTGTCTCTGCTGTTAATTCAGTTCAGGAGTAAATTGAAAAGGTGTGCTTAAAATATCCCTGAATGGGAAATTTGCGAGAACGGATTGGTACAATAGCGAAGTAAGAGTAGAAAGTTGCGGGTAGCAAAAAGAAACTAAATTAAAAACAATCCCAAATGTAACAAACCAAAGGCAAACACCCCCGCCAACACGTCGTCGATCATAATGCCAAAGCCACCATGTACATGTTTATCTAGGTAACTTATAGGCCAAGGTTTAAGAATATCAAAAAAACGAAATAGCACAAAACCAACAAGCAATGTTTGCCAGCTCAAAGGTACGGCGAGCATAGTGATCAGCATGCCTGCCACTTCATCCCATACAATAGACGCGTCGTCATGCACACCCATGTCGTCTGCGGTTTTCCCACAGATCCAGATACCCGCTACGCTGGCTAATATCGTCACCACTAAATAAATGGAAAAACTAGCGTACTGGGATAACAGCACAACTAAAGGTAGCGCCGCCAACGTCCCAAATGTTCCCGGCATTTTTGCCGCTAAACCACTGCCAAACCCTAACGCCAAAAAGTGCACTGGATTAAGTAAACTTACGCGAGTGCGTATTTGTTTGTGCATTTCAGTGTCTCTCGTCAGCTGTGGTGATTAGAAGTGTTGATAACCTTTAGCATTATATTCATAAGGCTTGTCCCCTTGGCGCAACTCTAACTTACCTGCAGAGCCGTTCAATTGGCCGATGAAAGTAGCATGAACATTAGCACTGGCTAAGGTCGTCTCTAAATGGCCTTTTTGTTCTTCACTCACTGTAAATAATAACTCGTAATCATCACCTGCACTTAAGGCATAATCAATCCCTTGGCTACTACTAACCGATTCTTTTAAGGATTGTGACATGGGCAGTTTATCAACATATATTGTGGCCCCACACTTAGATGCATTAAGAATATGTTTGATATCAGCCACCAATCCATCGGAAATATCAATACAAGCACTGGCTATACGCCTAAGGCTGGTGCCGACCAATAACCTTGGAGTAGGATAATTCAAGCGATTTAACAAAAAGTCCTGATTTAGCTGATCCTTCACCACGCACTTTTTTAGCGCTATATCTAATCCTAAACCTGCATCACCTAAAGTACCTGTAACATAAACCGAATCCCCTGGTTTGGCATTACTTCTAGTTAAAGCTTGCTCAAAAGGCACAAACCCTTGTGCCGTAATGGTTATAGCTAAAGGTCCCTTTACAGTGTCCCCGCCAATCAGTTGCACCGAGTAATATTCAGCGTGTTGTTGTAATCCATCAGAAAAGGCTTCCAACCATTTTTCATCCACTTCTGGCAAACTCAAAGATAAACTTATCCAAGCGGGTTCTGCTCCCATTGCGGCTAAATCACTTAAGTTAACCGCCATAGCTTTTTGCGCTATTGCGTGGGGAGATGTATCGGCTAAGAAATGCACACCACTTATTAAAGTATCAGTAGTCGTGACTAATGCTTGACCTTTAGGAATATGAGTAACAGCGCCATCATCACCAATGCCAACTATCACGTCTTTACGTTGAATACTTTTTGCTTTGAAAAAGTATTCAATAATATTAAATTCTTTCATTTTGACTAATTCTAGTTATATCAGGTGAGAGAAAAGTTGGCCGTGGCCTTTTTTCAAAATTAAGACTATTTGAAAAGGTTAGGACAACTCATCTTTACGCAGTGTCTTAATGGCTTTATCCAGCACACCATTAACGAACTTATGGCTCTCTTCTGCGCCAAAAGATTTAGCTAACTCTATGGCTTCATTGATAACCACTTTATACGGTACATCAACTCTTTCAATAAGCTCGTACGCGGCTATTCTAAGAATGGCTTTTTCGACTGGATCTAGCTCCTCAGGCAGGCGCCCAAGGTAAGGTTTGATTTTTTTATCTAACTCAGCACAGTCTTTTACTACAGCACGTAATAACTCCAAAAAGTACTCAGTATCGACTTTCTGCATATTATTACTGGTAACAATACTAAGCTCGATTTGTTCAACAGGGTTTTTGCTCATTTGCCAAGAATAAACCGCTTGTACTGCAAGTTCTCTGGCTAATCGACGGGCTTTAGGTTTCACCTATTTAGCCTCTTCAATATTAGCTAACACATTAACCATTTCGAGTGCGCTAACAGCTGCTTCGGCGCCTTTATTGCCGGCTTTAGTGCCAGAACGTTCGATAGCTTGTTCTATGCTATCTGTGGTGATTACGCCAAAAGAAACAGGGATACCGTATTCTAACGAAACTTGTGCAAGGCCTTTATTACATTCACCGGCTACAAACTCAAAATGGGGCGTACCACCACGGATCACCGCCCCCAAGGCAATGATGGCATCGTATTTATTTTGTTCAGCAAGTTTTTTAGCCGCTATAGGCAACTCGTAAGCACCGGGAACACGAACCAAAGTAATATCTTGATCGTTCACTTCGCCATGTCTTTCAAGGGCATCCAGAGCACCGTCTACTAGGCTTTCAACTACAAAACTGTTGAAACGAGAAACCACAAGAGCAAATTTTTTGCCTGTTGCGCGAATGTTACCTTCAATAATATTCATCTAAAAACCTTACTGGAAAAATCGGCGCGCAGTTTAGCACATCCTTAATGGGAAATATTGTGATTTTTGCGTCTTAGATCTCGACGTACTCAACCACTTCTAAACCATACCCAGACAAGGCATGGTACTTTTTAGGTTTGCTCAACAAACGCATTTTTTTAACACCTAAACTGGCTAAAATTTGGCTACCTACACCAATAGTACGAGAAGAACCTTGCCACTCGGCATGAACCGGAGTATCACCATTGTCTTCGGCTTCAAATTGTTTAACTTGTGTTAACAAGTCTTCATCTTTGCCTAATAAAACTAAGACACCGTCATTTTCAGCAATATATTTAATTGCATCGGGTAAAGCCATACTGCGTGAGATTGCTCGTTGTGAGCCTAACAAATCGCTAAAACTGTTCAGTAAATGCACCCTAACTAAAGTAGGGGTTTCAGCCGTAATTTCACCTTTACACATAGCAAAATGTACTTGATTATCAATGACATCTTTAAAGGTAACTAAATCAAACTCACCATACTCAGTGGGCAGTTTACACTTAGCCACTTGTTGAATAGTGGTTTCATTCAAATTTCGATATTCGATTAAATCAGCGATAGTGCCAATTTTCATATTATGTTTCGCGGCAAACACTTCTAACTCTGGACGTCTGGCCATACTGCCGTCTTCGTTGAGTATTTCAACTATCACTGACGCGGGTTCACAACCTGCTAGGCGCGCTAAATCGATGCCCGCTTCAGTATGCCCAGCGCGGTTTAACACACCGCCCTCTTTACCAATCAACGGGAAAATATGCCCCGGCTGCACTATATTGCTAGCCTTGGCATCTTTTGCTACGGCTGCTAGCACGGTTTTAGCTCTGTCTGAGGCCGAAATACCAGTAGTAACACCCTCTGCCGCTTCAATCGACACGGTAAAATTAGTTGAAAATTGCGCGCTATTATCGTCTACCATCAAGGGTAAATTAAGTGCCTTGCAACGCTGTGCAGTCATAGGTAAACACACTAAACCACGAGCATGAGTCACCATAAAATTAATGGCTTCGGGGGTAACATGTTCGGCGGCCATAATAAGGTCACCTTCGTTTTCCCTGTCTTCATCATCCATTAAGATAACCATTTTACCTTGGCGGATATCTTCGATTATCTCTTCACTACTGTTTAATGGCATCGTCTGTTGTCTTCTTAATATTGTGTTAAAAGTTTCGAGCACGGCATACTTTACTTCAAATAGCCGTTTTCTGCTAAAAACGCCATGCTGATGTCTTTTTTACCAGTATCAGTAGATGAATACGCGGCTTTATCTCCCAACATTAGGCGTTCTAAATATCGGGCAATAACATCTACTTCTAAGTTGACTTTAGTACCCACTTTATACAGGCCAATAATGGTTTCCTGTAAGCTATGTGGAATAAGGGTCAATAGAAATTTAGCACCATCGACTTGGTTCACCGTCAGACTTACACCATCAACTGTAATCGAACCTTTTTCAGCTAAATATTTAGCCAACTCATCAGGGGCTTTGACCCAGATTTCCACGTAACGACCAACAGGTGCAATAGATATGACATCACCGACACCGTCCACATGACCACTGACAATATGTCCACCTAATCGACTGTTTGCCTGTAAGGCTTTTTCAAGATTAACCTTGCTGCCCGCCTGATAGCTGGCAAATCCAGTACGTTTAATGGTTTCGTGTGATACATCAGCACTAAAGCCGTTTTGCGACATTGCCACTACAGTTAAACACACACCATTATTAGCAATACTATCACCTAAGGACACATCACTCATATCCAGCTTGTCAGTTTTAATAGACAATCTAATGTCTTCACCAGAAGGCACTAAACTTTCAATGACACCCACATCTTCTATAATTCCGGTAAACATAGACTCTCGATAAATTTGTTTTTGGTTAAGTCAAATCTAATGATTAAAAATTGCAGTCATTTTAATATCGTCACCCACTTGTCTAATATCAGTCCAAGTGAGATCAATCACCTTATCCATCACTTCAATCGCCATGGTATCAAACAAATTTTGCCCGGCGCCTCCTATTAGTTTGGGCGCTTGATATAAAATCAATTCATCAATTAAATTATTTTGTAATAGCGCACCGGCAAGTTTGGCTCCAGCTTCAACCCAAATGTGATTTAATTGCATCTCACCTAACTTACTCATCACTTTGTCTAAATCTAATTTATTGCCGTTAAAAGGCCCTTGCCATTGACTCACATGGGGTGCAAATTTGTGCTCACTGGCCTGACCATTAATTAGTAAAATATTACCCGCAAGGTTGCCTGCAACAGGCTGTAAACAAGCTAAAGAAGGCGGTAACTGGTTACGTCCATCCAATAAAACCCGTAAAGGTTGGCGTAAGTTTTCTGGCGATAACTCATCAGCAGCTAAATTAAGCTCAGCATAACGCACGTTCAACATTGGGTTATCTGCCATCACAGTGCCCGAGCCCGATAAAATAGCGCAACTTTTGGCGCGATGCCTTTGCACATCTTGCCTTGCCTTTGGGCCCGTTATCCATTGACTTAAGCCATTTCCCAACGCAGTTTTACCATCCAAACTAGCAGCCAGTTTTACCGTGACCCAAGGTTTACCGGTAACCATACGTTTAATAAAACCACGGTTAAGTTGCTGCGCTGCCGTTTGCAATAGTCCCTGCTCGGTTTTAATCCCAGCTTGTTGCAATTTTGCTAGCCCCTTACCGGATACCACTGGATTAGGATCAACCATAGCAGCCACAACCCTAGTAACACCTGCCTCAATTAATGAATCTGCACAAGGCGGTGTTCTACCATAATGACTACAAGGTTCTAACGTGACGTATGCAGTAGCACCTTTGGCACTATTACCTGCTTGTGCCAAGGCATGGATTTCTGCGTGAGGAGTACCTGCTTTTTTGTGCCAGCCTTCACCCAGAATGACACCTTGGCTGTTGCTGATAACACAACCCACATTTGGATTTGGCGCAGATGTAAATTCGCCGCGTTTGGCTAATTGAATAGCCCGGGCCATCATGTGATGATCTGTTTTAGAAAATTGAGTCACGAGTTACCAACAATAAAAGGGGTGCAATCAAGACAATCACTGGAGCAGGCTTAGTCGCCCAAGCGTGCAATCTCTTCGCCAAATTCACGAATATCTTCAAATGAACGATACACAGAAGCAAACCGCACATAAGCCACTTTATCTAGTTCTTTTAACGCATCCATAATCAAATTACCCAAAAATTCACTGCTGATTTCGCGCTCACCTGTGGCACGTAATGAAGATTTAAGACGGCTGATACACAGTTCGACTTGTTCAGTACTGTCGGGGCGTTTTTCTAAAGCTCGCTGTAAACCTGCTCGCAACTTATCTTCATTAAAAGGTTCACGAGATCCATCTCGTTTGACTACTCTAGGCATCACCAATTCTGCCATTTCAAAGGTGGTGAACCGTTCTCTACACACAGTGCACTCTCTTCTACGTCGAACTTGGCTGCCATCAGCCACAAGACGGGAATCAATGACTTTTGTTTCTTGTACCGAACAAAATGGACAAAACATTAGGTTATCTACTGATAAAAAAAGATGCCTTAAACTAGCAAAAAAAGCGGCAAAGGGACAGATATCCTCATGTTTGCACGCAGTTATTTTAAATTAACTTTCATGTAAATAAAAAAACCGGAGATAATTAGCTTATCTCCGGTTTTGAGTCTACTTAATGAAAGACTAGTTCGTAGAATACTTAAAACTTATAGCGAATACCTAACTGAACTTTCCACACAGAAGGTACTTTGGCTACATTCGGTTGAGGTTGAGTAAAGTTACTGTAGACATATTGTCCCCCCTCTATTGCCACATCAACCACAGGGGCATTAAACGGCTGAGTATAACTTTCGGCACGTCCCCAATCGTCATTTAACATGTTGCCAATATTTTCCAAATCAAGAATGAACTCAAGAGCGTGCTCACCGGTAATTTGTACTTCTTGCATGAAACGTACATCAAACCTATGGATCCAACTGCTATCACACGCATGACGACGAGAAATCGTACCCGCGTTACCAGCTAAACAATCATCGGAATTAATGTAAGAAAAGAATCCTGCTTGATCAAATCCATCGGCAAAGCTCACGATAGGGTCATTTGCGCCAGTAGGAATATACAAAGACTGTGAACTAAAAGCATTCCAATCGGCAAAATCCGCACCTGGGAAACCACCAAAGGTTGCCAGCGAAGAACGCATGGTATGACTATAATGACGGCCCGAACGCGCTGTATACGCAACTGAAATAGTACTTAAGTTATCTGCCCAAATCTCATCACTCCAGCTTAAGTTACTGGTAAATGAATGGCGCACTTCAAATTCAGAGTTAAATTCTGTTTGTGACTGAAAATCTGAATTGGCTGGCATGGCATACCCTTCAAAAGCAATAAAGGCATTGCCAGGATTTACCTCAGTCACATCTTGATAGGTATAACTCATATCAAAGTTAAACGTGCCATTGTCCGTATAGAAATTCTTAGCTGCAGAAAAGCTCCATACTTGTGCACTGCCTTTGTCGGTATTTTCTAGCGACAAATCAAACGGACCTACTTCATTGTAAATAGGACGTCCATCTGGGGCTGTATCTATTTGTTGGAAGTTGAGCTCACGGTAAACTGCCGCATTTTTAACATCACTAATGATCGCATCAGCCGTTAATAACCATGCATCACCCAAGATCCCAAGATCTTGATTCCGCTCTATGCCTAGGTTTAGCTTCCATACACTGTTGATTTCAAAATCCGGTGCAATAGAGTTGGTATCACTGTTGCCACCACTGAATCCACCAGCAGCAAGAAAATCTAATACTTCCTGAGGTGTACCGCGTCCGTCAGAGCAGGCACCAAAACAGCCAGCAAAGGTTTTACGTACACCGTCATTGCCGTAGGAGTTAGACAACCAAACATTTGGGCCACCGCCACCAAACAACCCCACGCCACCACGGATAACAGTTTCGTCATCATAGGTATAAGTAAAACCAGCACGTGGTTCTAACAGAGTCAGGCCATCAAAGTTACCTTGGTTACTATAACCATGCCTATCTACAAAGTTTTGATTAAGGGCAGGTAAATCATCATTACTATATTTTGTGTAACGCAAACCATAGGTGACCGTTAAGTCATCTGTGGCAGTCCACTGGTCTTGCAGATAAAAGGTATCAATTTCATATTGAAATTCGTCTACAGCACTTTCAGGATTGCCATCCAGCGAATTTTGATACACGTGGAAAGCTTCGTTGTTTTCGAAATCTTCAATACTGCCAAATTCAGCAAAACCTAAAGATCCAAACACAAACAGATTATAAATATCTAGCTTTTCATGTTCCCAACCAAAAGTCAGTTTGTGATCATCAGTCAAATAATAATCTGCTTTTATCTTTAAACCGAATCGATCGTTTTCCAATTCATTGGCATGACGGAATTGATCTGGACCTATAAATAACGAGCCACCGCTAGGGGTTCCAATCAAAAACTGAGAAAAGTTAGCTCCTAACAAGGGAGTTTGTGATGTGGTGACTTTTTTATTGGATAATTTAAATTCGGTAGATAAATCTCCCGTCCAGTCAGAGAACACTTGTAACACTGTGGCTTCAAGGGTTTCTGCCTGATTATACCGGTTAGACTCTGCGGTTGCGGTGGGTGCACTAGGGAACGACTCTGCCCAAAAATCACGTACGGTGTTACCTGAGTTATCTTGATAGGTCAAAGATGCACGATGATCGTCATTAATATACCAGTCCAATTTCAGTAGCAGTTTTTCATCTTCTTCTTCTTTGGGCACATTGTATCCACCAATATCATAGTCCCATACATCGTTAGCTACTTTAGCGATACGATCAAAATCAGCCTGACTCACACCACGGCGCTCATTCGGATCATTTACCCCGTCCAGATTGTCTAAGGAAAATTGATAAGGTGAAGTCGATTCAAACTTTTCGTAAGAAGTAAAAAAGAACAACTTATCTTCCACAATGGCCCCACCTAAAGAGAACCCGTAGGTATCTTCTTTAAATTCGCCAATGTTCAGTGACTCACCTTCGCTTTTGTCGCCAATTAAACTGTCGTCTGAACGAAAATAAAAGGCCGAACCGTGAAAGTCATTGGTTCCCGATTTTGTAACAATGTTGATGTTACCGCCCTGAAAGCCACCATAAGTGACATCTATCGGCGCTATATTCACTGATATTTGTTCAATCGCATCTAACGAAATAGGCGAGCGGCGACCTGGATAGCCATTTTTATTTAAACCAAAATCATCGTTTTGTTTAACCCCATCTACAGTCAAACTGTTTCCACGTATATTACCGCCAGCAACAGATAAAGCAGGGCCACCATCAACGGTTGTGTCCACGGTAATCTTTGAATCACGTTTTAGAAGGGATTTGATATCACGGCTGATAGCCGCAGTATTACTAATATCTTGTTCGGTAAATTCAGAACTAGGACCTTTTTTAAAGGCCGCTTCCATGGTGACTTTGCCTCTTACTTCAATGACTTCCAGTTGCGCACCATTGGCTGAAGCTTGCAGTTCAACACTGGATGTTCTGCCTAACTGTAAAAAAAGATCTGAAATAGTCTGAGCTTGATAACTTGAACCGTCCTGAAGCTTTACTTCATAAGGCCCACCCACAGTCATGCCACCCGACTGAAATATACCATTTTCAGAGGTAGTTAAGGTTTTGCGGCTTCCAGTAGGGCTGTGGATCACTTCTACTGTCACCCCTGACAAGGGATTACCTTGGGTGTCTACTACCTGCCCCCGAATCGAAGATGAAGTCACCTGAGCGGATGCAAGACCGCTAAAAGCAAGGGAGCTTGCCACCAGCAATGCTAGGCGTGTTTTTCTGCCAAATGGGAATGTTCGTTTAGTCATATTAGTTTCCATTGTGTGTCGTTATATTTGGTTTTTTATTATCAAAAACAGTGATTTTGTCTATTTTAGAAATTTGATGGCTATATATACGCTACAAGAATAGTAGCGTGTCTTATGTATACTGATAGTTAAATTTCATATAACCAATCTTTAGTTAAGTATATACTTAACTAAAGATTGTAGTTTGTTATATACCCATTAAATGCTTGTTAAAATGTCACTCAAGCAGTAGGGGATTAATCTTTAAATAGACTAGCCGTAAACAGGGAATTGTTCACACAACTCAACGACTTCACCTTTCACACGTCTAATGACAGATTCATCATTGATGTTATCTAAAACATCACAAATCCAATTGGCCACTTGTTTGGCTTGTTGTTCTTTAAAGCCACGGCGAGTAATGGCTGGCGAGCCAATACGTAAACCACTAGTAACAAAAGGAGAACGAGGATCGTTAGGCACTGAATTTTTGTTTACCGTGATATTGGCATTTCCTAGGGCAGCATCAGCATCTTTACCTGTGTATTCTTTACCAATCAGGTCAAGTAAGAATAAATGGTTTTCTGTGCCACCAGAAACCACTTTATGGCCGCGCTCTTGGATGACAGCGACCATAGCCTTAGCATTTTTGACTACTTGCTGCTGGTATACCTTAAACTCAGGCTCTAAGGCTTCTTTGAAAGCCACTGCTTTAGCCGCAATCACATGACACAAAGGGCCACCTTGGTTGCCGGGGAAAACGGCACTATTAAGTTTTTTATAAATAGCTTCATCACCACATGCCGACAAAATTAAACCGCCACGAGGACCCGCTAAAGTTTTATGGGTAGTAGTGGTGACTACATGGGCATGAGGCAGTGGACTAGGATAAACACCTGCCGCAATTAAACCCGCTACGTGAGCCATATCGACAACTAAGTAGGCACCTACTTTATCAGCAATTTCCCTGAACTTCTGCCAGTCGACTATGCCTGAATATGCAGAGAACCCAGCGATGACCATTTTGGGCTTGTGCTCAAGAGCTAACGCTTCAACTTGCGCCATATCAATTTCACCCGTTTCAGGATGCAAACCGTACTGAACAGCGTTATAAATTTTACCTGAGAAGCTAACGTGTGAACCATGAGTTAAATGACCACCATGGGCCAAACTCATACCTAAAACCGTATCGCCAGCATCCAGCAATGCCATAAATACTGCACTGTTAGCTTGTGAACCAGCATGTGGCTGGACGTTAGCGTAATCACAACCAAAAAGTTGCTTAGCACGTTCAATAGCTAAATCTTCAGCTATATCAACATATTCACAACCACCGTAATAACGTTTGTGTGGGTAACCTTCCGCGTATTTATTGGTAAGCTGAGAGCCTTGAGCTTCTAAAACACGTGGGCTGCAATAGTTTTCAGAGGCGATCAATTCAATATGATGCTCCTGACGTTGGTTTTCATTTTGAATTGCTTGAAACAACTCTGGATCAAAATCAGCAATATTCATATCACGTGTTAGCATCACTTTTCCTCAACTATGGGGTAATTAAAATTGAGGGAGCGCCCCTCAAAAAGCAGCGCATAGTTTAGTGTTTTTGAACAATTTGTATAGTGGTAATCCGGCATGAGAAACAACCAAAAGTTGTAACGGATTTTGCACACCTATACCCATGCCACTTCAAAGTCACTAAAGTGCTTCAATTGCACTTGGATAATTTACCCCAACTTGCTTGCGTATATCGTCCATCACTCTAAGCACGCCTATGCTATCGCGATGTGACATCACATCACTGCACAACATATTTTGCTCAATACAGCGCATGCTTTCTTCAATTTGGTATTCAAATCCGTTAACCGGGTGCGGTATATCAATAGTTTGAATCAACTTGTCATCGCGATAAATAAAAGCTGAATCTGCGTCCCAAAAACAGGCGGGTAAATTTACCAAGCCTTCTGTTCCCACTATCCTCATGGTATTGCTAGTTTGGGATAACATAGAACAGGTAAATTGTGCATACCGACCTGATGGGTAACGCATATTAGCCAATATATGTCCGTCTACCTGCTGCTCAGTTAATTGCCCCACGGCTTTAACTGTATCTGGATGTTCCTGAAGAAAAAATTGACTCACTGTAATACTGTAAATGCCTAAATCCAGTAGCGACCCACCTGCAAGTTCAGCTTTGAGTAAACGGCTTTTCTCCCTCTTTTGAAAGGCAAAACCTATATCTGACTGAATATATTGAATATCACCAATTATGCCCTCGTTTAACAACTGCCGCAGCTGCGACAAACAAGGCATAAAACGGCTCCACAACGCCTCCTGTAACAGCAAGCTTTTGCTTTTAGCTAACTCGACTAATTTTTGCATTTGCTCGGCATTCACCGTGCAAGGTTTTTCAACTAATACGTGTTTACCTGCTTGTAAGCACATTTTGACTTGCTGGTAATGGAAGTTGTGCGGAGTAGCAATATAGACTATGTCAATCTCAGGATCTTCTAACATTTGTTTGTAATCTGAATATGTTTTTTCAATGTTATAGGTATGAGAAAATTCTGCTGCGCGCTCTGGTGAACGACTGGCGACTGCCAAAATTTTACCCTTTTTAGACGAGGCAATTGCTTTTGCAAAAGTATTAGCAATATTTCCTGGACCGATGACACCCCAATTAAAGCTCTGCATGATTTACCTTGTTAATAGTCTAATAAATTAAAATACTACGATAGCCAACGACAAATCACATCAATTAATCACAATACCTTTTACCCTACCCTTACACTGAATTACACTACTACCAAATTAACTTACAAAAGACAGTTATGGCTCAATACGTTTACAGCATGCTTCGTGTCGGTAAAGTCGTTCCACCCGGCAAACATATCTTAAAAAACATCTCTCTTAGTTTTTTCCCAGGTGCCAAAATCGGTGTTTTAGGTTTAAACGGTTCTGGTAAATCGACCTTACTAAGAATAATGGCTGGTCTAGATACTGAAATTGAAGGTGAAGCTATTCCTCAAACTGGGTTAAAAATTGGTTATTTACCCCAAGAACCACAACTTGACGAAACGAAAGATGTGCGTGGCAACATAGAAGAAGCCGTGGCAGATGTAGCCCATGCCCTCAAACGTATCGATGAAGTCTATGCCGCCTATGCAGAAGAAAATGCCGACTTTGACGCCTTAGCCAAAGAGCAAGGCGAGTTAGAAGCCATTATCCAAAGTAAAGATGGTCACAATCTCGAAAATGCCTTAGAACGCGCAGCCGATGCCCTACGTCTACCACCTTGGGATGCCGACGTGAGCAAACTTTCTGGGGGTGAGCGGCGCCGTGTTGCACTGTGTAAATTACTACTCGAAAAACCAGAAATGTTATTACTCGACGAACCCACCAACCACTTGGACGCAGAATCAGTGGCATGGTTAGAACGTTTTTTACATGATTATGAAGGCACAGTGGTGGCTATCACCCATGACAGATACTTTCTCGATAACGTAGCTGGCTGGATACTCGAGCTGGATCGTGGCCAAGGTATTCCTTGGGAAGGCAATTATTCATCTTGGCTAGAACAAAAAGATGCACGCTTGCAACAAGAAGAAAAAACCGAAAGCGCCAGACAAAAATCCATTAAAACCGAACTAGAATGGGTACGTTCAAACGCCAAAGGCCGACAATCAAAAAGCAAAGCGCGTATGGCTAGGTTTGAAGAACTCAACACAGGTGATTACCAAAAACGTAATGAAACCAATGAGTTATTTATCCCTCCGGGCGAACGTTTAGGTGATAAAGTGATTGAAGTAACGGGTCTTAAAAAATCCTATGGCGACCGAGTTTTAATTGATGACCTTACTTTCAAAATGCCCAAAGGTGCCATTGTAGGCATAGTCGGCCCTAACGGCGCGGGTAAATCCACCTTATTCAAAATGCTCAGCGGCGACGAAAAAGCCGATGCTGGCAACATTGATCTGGGCGATTCGGTGCAATTAGCCAGCGTCGATCAATTCCGCGATCAGACCAACGGTGACAATACTGTGTATAAAGAAATATCTGATGACTCAGATATTATCCGCATTGGAAACTTTGAACTCAACAGCCGTGCATACTGTGGACGTTTCAATTTTAAAGGGGCGGATCAACAAAAGTTTATGAAAAACCTGTCCGGTGGTGAGCGCAATCGTGTGCATTTGGCCAAGTTACTCAAAGCCGGCGGCAACGTATTGTTGCTGGATGAGCCTACCAATGACTTAGATGTAGAAACACTGCGCGCCCTAGAGAATGCCATTTTGGAGTTTCCTGGTTGTGCCATGGTTATCTCTCATGACAGGTGGTTCTTAGACAGAATTGCCACCCACATTATGGATTACCGCGACGAAGGCAAAATCAACTTTTACGAAGGTAACTACACCGAATATGCAGCATGGCTTAAAGCTACCTATGGAACAGATGTGGTTGAGCCTCATAGGTTGAAGTATAAAAAGATCAGTAAGTAACAACTCAAAGGGCGCCTTGTGCGTCCTTTTTCTATTCTGACTTGTCTATGTTGATTATCGTTTCAGCATGCTCATAAGCTCTCACAAAATCCCTATTTCACTAGAAACTAATATGCCAACAGTTAATTAAAAAGATTGATCCTTAATCGCTAACTTTAATTTTTCTAGAATACTGGTTTCGATATTTATGTTAGCAGCCAGGTAGCCTGATAGTTCTAGTTCAGGAATGGCAATGACATACTTAGCCGCAGTAGAAGGTTGGTTATAATGCTCTAACATACTGTCGATTAGCTCTGGAGACTCCACAATAAAGTCGACTTTTTTATTGAGCAATAGCTGCCAAGAACAACCAATGTCTGAGCATATTATTAGCTGCTTTGTTTCTTCTAATCCTTGTTCAAGAGCCCACAGGTGCGCAATATCATTGCGCTGCACGGCAAGTACAAAGTTTGACAGATCTTTAATACTGGTTATGTCAAGATCGGTTCTTTCACTTAATCTTACTAATCCAAGTTTATAGTGGGCTACAGGTAGTAACCAATGAAATAATTCATTACGTTCTTTATATTTCGCAATCGAATAAATTAACGTATTGGGTTCAGATATCGCTTTATTGTATGCCCTTGCCCAAGGATACATATGGAACGTAGCTTTAAGGTTAGCTGCTGATAAAAGATTTTTTACTGTTGTCGTCGCCGAACCTGATACTTCATTCTGTATTAATGTTTGATATGGGGGAGACAATTCAGTCACCACTTGCAGTGGTTTGTTGACTGCAACACATTTTGCAGACAAAAGTAAAACAACTAAAAATAAGCTTCGAGTAAAGACTGAATGTAAATTATGAGTCATTGATTGTGCAAATTGATCATTTTTGTTTGCCAGTACCATAATGAATTACCTCATATTTTACTAACACTACGGGACTTATTCAGAGTGTTAAAGTCAATCAATCTGAGAGTCAGAACTGATGGAATAAAAATCTAAAAACGTTTTACCTAATAGGACACAGAACACTTTATTCTCGGTGCTAAAACGGTTGTTTAACGTCTAATGGTTAGCGGCTAACATTTCAAAGTCAACTTTATAGCGCCTTGATAATCGGATTTTTTTGCCTGACTGCATCACTATTTCCCCATCACCACTGACTAAGGGCTCAATGAAATGTACCCAGTTAATATTAACCGCAAATGATTTGTGGACACGGACTAACCCGTAGCTGCGGCTTTTAAATATAAACTCAGACATAGTTATACGCATTGGGTATATTTCATTAGCGAGGTGTAAGTTTGCGTAATTACCACATGCCTCTACCCATTCGATGTTCTTAGTTTTAATCAAAAACTCTTTGCCCAACTTTTTTACTAATAAAATATTCGCTAATGACTCTGTTTGCTGGGAATCAATTTCTTTATCTGATTTATTTGTGATTGATTGAGCGTCTCCTAACCATTGAGCAATTATGTATCGGTATATGGCTATTATCGCTACAAAAAAAACAAAGCTCCAAACATCCTTACGTAACTCATATAAAAATTCAAAAAGAAACTGCTGAAAACTCTTAGCAAATTGATAGTCACTTTCGGTAAGTAAATAGGCAAATTCACGCATAGCCGCCATTATACCTAAATGCATGGCCCCATAACTAATGGCGGCAACAAGATATCGGATAATACTACTTTTTGTGGTTTGCCAGTCCCAAGGATATTTGCGCATAAACCACGCAATGAACGGAAAAATAGCAAGTGTTGCTAGGGCGCTAGAGTATTCCCATACAAACGGCTCCCAAGATTGAAACGATGCACTCACTTCTCTTGCTTCCTCCATTAACACTGTGGTGGCGTTGATGGTTGCATTAATGCCTAAATAGCAAAATAAAGCTAAAGTTTCATAGGTCAATTTATATTTTTGAAAATGTTCTTTTGAAAACCGCATCTTAATTAATTACCTGTCGTCCCTTATTTCCACCACTTATCACTTATTGTTTCATTTCAGTAAGTTAGATACACAACAAGTTGTCGTTCATGACAGTCTTCGATTTATAGATTTTGTATTTTAAGCATAGAACTTCAATAAAACCATGAATAATATTACTGCTGTAAATACACACCGACTGCATTGTTTAGATTGGCTAAGGGTAATCGCCATTGGCGTATTGTTGATATTTCACATCGGAATGGTCTATGTGCCTGACTGGGGATATCACTATAAAAATCCATTAGCAAGTGATTGGATAAAATCCCTAATGTTGTTGACATCCCCTTGGCGCATGGGCCTATTGTGGTTGGTATCTGGCATTGCCTTAGCGTATATGTGTGGCAGCTATAATGTTATGAAATTAGCGATTAAACGCACTAATCAGATATTGCTGCCGCTTTTGATTGGCGTGCTATTTGTTGTTCCTGTGCAGTTGTTTGCACAGATGAAACAAGCAGGTGATATGCCTTTGAATTTCATTGATTTTGTACATGCTTTTTTTATACAACCCAAGCAATATTTTGTTAACTACTCTTCAGGTATATGGCCTCGATTTGATGTTAATCACTTATGGTTTTTGCGTTCATTATGGCGTTTTAGCATCATACTAATTTTACTCTCACCTATCTTGAATTCACATATTGCGAAGTCTGTGGGAGCTTGGTTAGCCACAAGGCTTAACTGTTTATTATTGCTGTTTGCTATTCCTATTGTCATGATTGAATTACTGATGGAAGGCGAATCAGTGCGAGAATATTATGGATTTTTGCTATTGCTGTTAGGGTTCAGCTTGGGTTTACACACATCCTTCTGGGAGACATTAGCAAAACACCTAAAGTTACTCTGTATACTTAGCCTAGTGGCCATGGCCGCGCTGCAAATAGGCTTTATAGAAATCTGGCAGCCTCAGTTGAATCAGACTAATGAAGTATTAGATCTACTAATAAAATGTATCTATGTTTCTAATAAAATTCTGCCACTGCTGGCAATACTAGCGCTGTCGTATCGGTTTCTAAATAAGCCAAATAAAATAATTACAGGTTTAAACCCCTATGTGTTTCCTCTTTATATTTTGCATCAAAGCGTGATTATCATGGTTGCTTACATGGCATCTAACAGCGGTTTTAGTTGGTTAAGCAGTCCCGAATACCAATTGTGGTTTAATTTAGTTATTTCACCTCTACTATGCGCGTTGTTGGTAATGTTAATCGCTAGTGTTAATGGTTTTCGGATCTGTTTTGGTATGCGATTTAAAAACAACAGGGATCCATATTGTAGCTGGCAAGTCAGTTTGCTAATTTTGATTATCTGCACACCCATGATTTATAGGCTCATTTGATGCGGACACCAGTATTAGGGGTAAAACAGGCACTAATGCCTATCGGAAAATCCCCCTTGATTTAATAACAAGCTCACCTGATATTTCAGCTTTAAAAAATCATTAGATAGCTTCCAACGCTTCTGATAATCGAGAAACACCAATAATTTCAATGCCTGCGACTCGTTGCTTGGGGACATTGGCTTTTGGCACAATGGCGCGTTTGAAACCATGTTTTGCGGCTTCGCTGATCCTTTCTGAGCCATTGGGCACCGGCCTTATTTCACCCGACAAGCCCACCTCTCCAAAAGCAATGAGCTCTTTGTCTAACACCTTATTTTGAAAGCTCGACACTATGGCAAGCAACAACGCCAAATCAGCGCTGGTTTCATTGACTTTTACCCCGCCCACCACGTTAGCAAACACGTCTTGGTCGTTCATTTGCACATTGCCGTGTCGGTGTAACACTGCCAATAACATGGCCAGCCGGTTTTGATCCAGTCCTACCGCAACGCGTCTTGGGTTGGCCATTTGTGAATAATCCACCAAAGCTTGAATTTCCACCAACAATGGACGCGTGCCTTCCCACACCACCATAACTATGCTGCCGGGTGATTGTTGTTCGTCACGACTGAGAAAAATAGCGGAGGGGTTACTGACTTCTTTTAGACCTTTTTCGGTCATGGCAAAAACCCCAAGTTCATTCACCGCGCCAAAACGGTTTTTTTGACTTCTTAACGTTCGGTAGCGGCTATCGCTTTCTCCTTCAAGCATCATCGAACAATCAATACAATGTTCTAGGACTTTAGGGCCTGCTAAACTGCCATCTTTGGTTACATGGCCCACTAAAAACATGGC
>Ga0115567_10000258_pt1 | contig 53208 bp, 30 predicted proteins | sample COGITO_mtgs_1204_2_FD_88679 | JGI IMG/M metagenome (GOLD analysis project Ga0115567, IMG submission 88679) | Pelagic marine microbial communities from North Sea - COGITO_mtgs_120412 | ecosystem: Environmental > Aquatic > Marine > Epipelagic | place: Germany:Helgoland, sampling site Kabeltonne...
ATATATAAAATATTTTAAACACTGATAACCATTGTATTTGCTGGGTTTTGCTATAATTTAATATATACTAACTTCAATCTCATAACCCGAAGGTCACTGGTTCGAGTCCAGTTCCCGCTACTAAGAAAACCCTTTCAGGAAAATGAGAGGGTTTTTTAGTTTCTAATAGTTACGGAATAATGGGTATAGATTTTTTAATCTTCTCTTACATAAGCCGCCGCCATCTAAGTTGGAATAATATCTTTTTCAGTTGGCTTTTTCTCTTCAATTTTATAAGACATATGTTAATATAACCTAGAAAGCTAAGTAGTTGATGTTAGCTTATAATTTTTCAAAATAAAACCGGATAAATACTGTCTTATTGAAAGTACAATCCGGTAGTATCTCCTTTAAGATAATTACTGACTATCTTAAAAATCTAAACACAATTATTTGTCACCATCCATATTTTTTGAAGGCTCCAACCATAACAACAGTGCGGCCATCATAAAAATAATACCTATTACGTAAAAAATTACCCAATAATTCTCCTGAAAAATTTGAATGTAAAGTTGATCATGTAAATACATAGATCTTATCACAACGCCCAACAGGATTATACTAAGGGCTCGATTCATTGCTTTCATACCAATAGGTTTTAAAAATTATTTCTATTTTCTAAATTGGAAGGAATAGTTTCAACCTTTTAGAGATGGTGATTCTTATTGTTCATATCGTTCTATGCCTTTTTTAAGGTATTCAAAAGCATATTCCTTAATCTTTCTTACAATATTAAAATGCTTTTCAACCTTATGTTTAAATATTAAATAAGATTTCAAGTATGCATTATCACATTGTATATCATCACATTCCTCCATGCCATTTAACGTGTTTTGAAATTTCAAACATGTTTTCTTGTGGAAATTATTAGATTCGTTGAGCTCATTAAATTGTTTCAATAAAAAATTAGCATCAATAGTGTTTGAGCTCGTTTTTTCTATAAGAGTAGATCTTAGTAAGATGAGATAGAATTGAATTTCCTTATCATTGAATTCCAATTCCTGACGCCACAAGTTTACCGAACTTTCCATGCTAAGCTTCTGGACTTCTTCATCATTGTGATGCTCCTGAATGTTGTTTATCATAATTGGTTTTTATTAATAGAGGTTGTTCTTGTTTCACTTTTATAATTTTTATTGCGCGCTGTCCAATCGGAAATTTCCACATTATTTCATCTCCTTCGGCATATCCGAATAACGCCAATCCCATCGGTGCTAAAATTGATATTTTCTCATTCTTTAAATCGCTCTTTTCTGGTGTTACAATTTGATATGTTTTTTCTACTTCAAAACTGGTTTGAATAGTCACTGTTGCATTTAACCTGATGACATCTGGAGGCATCTCTTCAGATTTCATCACTTTTGCAGATAGCATTTCCTGATGTAGTTTATGAATAGATTCACGATATGTACTGTCTTTATAATACCGTGCTAACGTAATAAGCTGTTTTAAAAAGTTATATTCTTTTTTCTCGATAATTAATTCTCCGTATTTCATTTGATATTGTTTTGATGAGATTATTATGGAAAAATTCCTCTTTGTTTATAGGCAACTTCAATTCTAGATATAGCAAGTATAAAAGCAGCAGTTCTCCAATCTGTATTTCTCTCTTTTACTTCAGCATTAATTTTATTGAAATTTTGTGTGATTTTCTTTTCAATTTTTTCCATTACTTCTTCCAATTGCCACATTTCTCCATTTCTATTTTGTAGCCATTCAAAGTAACTCCCTATTACCCCACCAGAATTACAGAAAATGTCAGGTATTATAGTCACTCCATTCTCAAGCAAGATCTTTTCACCATCTTTATCTGTAGGTCCATTAGCTCCTTCAGCAACTATAGTGGCTTTAATTTTAAAAGCATTATTCGCGGTTATTTGATTTCCTAGCGCCGCTGGAATAACAATATCGCAGTCAAGCCCAAAAAAAAGATCGCTCTCCATTTCTTGAGCTCCATCAAAACCTTTTATAGATCCTTTTCTAGGTTCGCAATGTTGAGCTAAGGCTTCAGAATCAATTCCTTTTTCATTGTAAAGAGTTGCATGTGCATCTTGAACGGCGATTAATTGCGCACCGTCTTTAGTTAAGAAATGAGATGCCCAATAGCCAACATTTCCAAAACCTTGAACTATAAATTTTTTATTTTTTAAATCTTCATCTCTTGTTTCAAGAAGTAGCTTAATAGATAGATATACGCCAAAACCAGTGGCTCGATCTCGCCCTTCAAGTCCACCAGCTCCTACAGGTTTTCCGGTAACTACATGCTGATTATGCGACCGTTCTGAAGATGGAATGGTAGACATATACGTATCTACTATCCATGCCATAGTTTGTGGATTTGTATTTACATCTGGTGCAGGAATATCATGTTCTGGACCTATATTTTCTCCTAGTGCATAAGTAAATCGTCTGGTGATTCGCTCTAATTCTGAATCAGAAAACTTTCTTGGATCAATTTTAATTCCTCCTTTCGCGCCTCCAAATGGAAGACCAGCTAAAGAAGTTTTCCAAGTCATCCACATAGCAAGTGCTTTTGCAGCGTCTATATCTACAGTGTCATGATAGCGTAGCCCTCCTTTATAAGGTCCCAATGCATTATTGTGCTGAACGCGGTAACCGGTAAAAACTTCTACCTTTCCGTTGTCCATTTTTACAGGAAAGTGAACAATAATTTCATTATTAGTGATTCCTAATATTTTTCTAATATTTGGATTTAAGTCAATTAGATCGGCTGTTTTATTAAACTGACTCATTACAGTCTCATACATAGACTGTTTTTCTATTTTTTTACTATTTATCATCTTATATTATTCAAAATGTTCACAAAATAATTTTCTATCTTCTTTCCACGTGCATGTTTTACGATGGTCGCAGTTAAAACATAATCCTTTTAACATCTCTTGGCTAATACCATTATGATGCTTTTTAAGTGGTGAGAATTCTTTTAGTTTTTCAGTAATCTGGTTCATTTATCATAGATTTATATTTCTTGGTAACAGAAAGACAAACGCTATGCCCTGGATTATTTAAAATCAAGGTTGAACACGTAGTTACATGAATAACAGTGTTTTATATAATTAAATATTCTATGATCGAATTTTATAAGCGGGGAGAAATACCCCGGTGGAGGAGAAATGAACCGTTTATAGAACGGGTTTTATTTTAGCTTATTACGAAGTGTTTTACGATCAATTTGAAGAATTTCTGCAGCTTTTGTTTTATTGTTTTCCACACTGGTCATAACTTTTAAAATATGTTCTTTTTCAACTTCCTGTAAAGATTTTGTTGTAGAGTTATAACTAGGTAATGTATATTTTAGATGTTCTGGAAGTTCATCAATATCAATAATTTGATCGCTCATAATAATAGCTCTTTGTATTATATTTTCGAGTTCTCTAACATTTCCTGGCCAATTATATCTTTCTAAAAGTTGTAAGGCTTTATCGGTGAACTGGATCTTTGGCTTTGCATATTCCGTAGCATATTTTCGTAAAAAATTTTGAACTAAATAGGGAATATCGCTCTTATGATTACGCAAGGAAGGAGTTTCAATATTTACCACGTTCAAACGGTAATAAAGATCTTCTCTAAAACTGCCTTTTTGCACCATTTGGAGTAGATCACTATTAGTAGCCGCTATAATACGAATTTCAATTTTCACAGCTTTTTGATCTCCAATTCTTCTTACTTCTTTTTCTTGAAGCACTCTTAACAATCGAGTTTGTACAGTAAGAGGCGCTGTTCCTATTTCATCTAAAAAGATAGTTCCTCCTGCTGCAGCTTGAAAGAATCCTTGGCGGTCTTCATTTGCTCCTGTAAAGGCACCTTTTTTATACCCGAAAAGCTCAGCTTCCAATAATTCTTCAGGAATGGCTCCACAATTAACTGCAATAAATGGGTTTGCAGCAAAAGAGCCTTTATAATGAATAGCGCGCGCCACCAATTCTTTACCCGTACCACTTTCTCCCTGAATGAGAACTGTTGCCCGGTTATTCTTTACTCGTTCAATAAGATCAATTAATTGTTCTATTCTTTCAGAATGACCAACAATGCCCGCATATCTACCAGTTTTATGATCATTGGAAACTTCTTCTTTATTTTGGAGTGATGTCTTGGGAAGTGCTTTTTCAACAGCGTTTTTTAATTCTTCTCTTGTAAAGGGTTTTACTAAGTAATCTAATGCGCCAGATTTCATAGCACCAAGAGCACCATCTATAGATGGATATCCGGTAATCACCAATTTTGGTAATTTCGGAAAATGTTCTTCAACATATTTAATAAGCTCCATGCCCCCAATGCCAGGCATTTGAAGATCTGTAATTATTAAATCTACAGCATTAAATTTCAAGATATTAATAGCTTCTGTAACAGATGCCGCTTTGAACGAATGAATATTATGATCTTTAAGCTGACGTTGCACCAATTCGAGCATGTCATAATCATCATCTACAATGAGAACATTTGCTTTTTTAAGAGCCATAAGTTACATTTTTAGAGGTAATTTAATTTTAAATACGGTTCCGGTTGGTCTATTATCAAGAGCGATGATTTCACCACGATGACTTTTAATAATTCCATGCACTACGCTAAGTCCAAGACCTGAACCTTCGCCAATGGGCTTCGTAGTAAAAAAGGGTTCAAATACCTTTGCTTTTAAATCTGACGGTATTCCGGGACCTTCATCTTTTATTATCAAGGTGAAATAATTAGAATCACTTAAAACTTCTACCAATATTCTGCTATTTTCAGGCGAAATATAGATCGCGTTTATTATAATATTGAACAAAACTTGAGTGAATTGTATGGTATCTATTTGCGCTTCTAAAGCTGAATTATCTATTTGAAATTCATAAGTAATATTCGCTTTTTGAAAATTTTGAGACAGTAAGCTAAGGGCTTGATCAATAATAGGCTTAATAAGGACAAATTCTTTATGCTGTGGCATTTCACACGAAAAAAACATTAATTTTTTCACTATTTCGCGAGAATAGGCTGCAGCTTTAATAATCTTTTCAATATCCTTTTTTGTTTGATCATCTGGTTTACTAGACTGTATCAACTCGGCAAAACCTAAAATATTACCAAGTGGCGTATTAAGTTCGTGAGCTATTCCAGCAGTAATTTCCCCTAATATTGAAAGTCTATCATTACGTTCTGCACTTCTTTGTAAAAGTTCTTTTTTCTGCTCTATTTCCCGACGTTCGAAAAATTCGCTTATTTCTATAGCTATTTTGTTCAGAAGTTTTTGTTCTTCTTCTAAAAAATAGGCATTTGGCAGCTTATTGATATCATAATATACCTTAATAGAGCCTTTATTTTCATTAAAAAGTAAAATATCACTGAACTGAATAATATAATTGTTCGGTAAATCTGCAGTGACAACCCGAAAGTTTTCCAACTCCATTAGAACTATTGCCTCTTCTGGAAACAACCAAGCATGTTGAGTAATATTACAAATTTCCTCTAAGGTTTCTAAAATCGAATCAGAATGTTTACGAATAGCAGATGACACTCCATAGAGACAAGAAAGTTCTTTGACTCTTTCTTCTAGTTTTTTGGAAATCGGGATCTCAGAGTTCATTAAAAATAGTTATTTAACTAAAAGATTTGGAATGCGCTTCATCTTCCAATTTATAGATTTTCTGAGTACCAAAATATATACAATTGCAGTATTTATTTTTGATTGATCATAATTAATTTTTATACTACCCTATTGAATGCATCAAAAATAGATAGATAAGATCTGATACCTATCCACTCAAAATTAATATACTGCAATTTTAAAATTTAGTTTAGAGAGATTGAAACATTATAAAAAGTTTCAAATATTTTAATTTATAGTGAGCAAGATCTTACCAATATGTTCGCTGCTTTCCATGAGTTTGTGTGCTTCTGGAGCTTTTGCTAAAGGAAATTTTTTATAAATAACAGGAGCTATTTTTTTAGAATTAAAGAGCGGCCATATATTCTTTTCTACTTCTTCGGCAATCTTTGTTTTCACTTCTGCAGATTGAGGTTTTAAAAAACTACCTGTTAAGGTAAGATTCTTACTCATAACGGTTCGAAGATTTATCTTTACTTCATTGCTCTTCATTCCGTTAATATTAACCAATCTCCCTTTTGTATTAAGAATTTCAAGGTTTTTCTGTGTGTAATCTCCGCCAACCATATCCAAAATAACATCTATTTTTTCGTCTTTTAAAACTTCTTCAAATGCTTTCTCTTTATAATTAATTGTTTTTCCAACATTCATTTTCTTTAGAAATTCGATCTTTTCATCGCTTCCGGCAGTGGTGTATGTTCTAGATCCTAAAGCTTTCGCCATTTGCAAACCCATGGTTCCAATACCGCTGGTTCCTCCATGAATCAATAATTTTTCATTAGGTTGAAGCTTTGCCAATTGAAATACATTGAACCAAACAGTAAAAACAGTTTCCGGAATTGCTGCTGCATCTTCCAAACTTATTCCTTCAGGAATTATAAGACAGTGTGAACTATCTACGGCTACATATTCTGCATATCCTCCACTGGCAATAAGTGCGCACACTTTATCTCCTACTTTTTTATCTGTTACCGCTGTTCCAACTTCTGTAATTTCACCAGAAACCTCTAATCCGGGAATTAATGTTTCTCCAGAAGAATTGCCGTAAGTGCTCATATTCTCACGAGTTATTACATCGCTTCGATTTACACCGGCTGCTTTTACTTTTATTAAAACTTGGTTTTTTTCGGGTTTTGGTTGAGGTGTTTCTTGTAGTTGTAATACTTCCGGACCACCCGATTTTATAATATGTATAGCTTTCATTTCGTTTTATTTCAGTTAAGATTAAGAAACAAAATATTTAATAGTTCTATTATAATAAAAACATAAGATTTTAAAACCGAATGAATAGTTTGGTCTGTTTGACTTTCTTTTGAAAATATAAAGATTTAATAAACTACTGAAATAAAACAATTTGTAGCCTATAATTTGACTTAATAGGTAAGACTTTCAATAGGAATTCTCGTGAGTTCTACATCTTCTTTGTTGGTTGCATAAGACACATAAAGATATTGGTCCCAAATAACACTTTTTGGATAACTGAAGCCAACTCTTTTATATTTTCCTTTATAATTCATGAGCTGTAGATCTTCGCCACCACCTCTAAGTAAAAATGCTTTATCAAAGGTTTTACCGTCTTTACTTAATGTAATAGCAAGAGGAAATCGATCTTTGTTACCAGACGGATTATTAACCATAAAAGCAGTTCCATCTATAAGATTTCCTGCACTTTGTTTAGCTCTTGAATCTGGGGTATCTATAATAATTGGTGTGCTCCAAGTAGTTCCATTGTCTTTACTTATAGATGCTAGTTTTTTAAAGCTGCTGTTCTGATCTCTAAATATCATTACAATTTTCTGATCTTTTCTATAAAACCAACTTGGCTCAAGTTCCCTACTCATTGTTTTGTCTTTAGCTAACATGTTTATCATATCTCCAGATTTCCAGCCATTAATGCCTAAGGGATCTTCTGTATAAAACGGTGTAGCAATTAAACCTGGCTGCATATGAAAAGCTGTTATAATGCGACCATTAGGCAGCGCATGTAAATCCTGTTCTATAATTCCTTGTACTGGTTGTCCTTTATAATTTTTTACTGGTTGAGGTGAATTCCAGTCTAATCCGTTGGTAGAACTCATATATTCTGTAAATCCTTCTTTTGTACCGCTATTTTTATTGGGCCAAATACAGATATAGGCTATAAGAGTTTCTCCATCACTCCACCAGCCACCACTGGTCTTTATTCCATACTTCCATTTTTTTGTTATCGGAATTGGTTTGCTCCAATTTTCTCCATTAGAGCTTCTACTATAAAAAACCTGAGTATCTTCTCCGTCTTCATCTTTATTAGAACTTTGCCATTGGGCATAAAGCATACCTTTAAACGGAAATAATACAACTCCATGATTATATTTATTGTCTTTTTTAGAGGGAGAAAATATAGTAATGGTTTCTAGACCTTCGGGTTTAGAAAGGCCTAATGTGTTAGCTTGATTAAAATCGAATAAACTATCAACTGTAAATGGAGCTTCCATTTCTTGTGCTTTCATTCCAATGCAAAGAAAAAATATCAGGAGAAATTTGAAAAGCTGTTTTACTGAAATCATAAAGCTAAGTTGAGTGTGGATCTAATTAAATTAAAAAGATTGATTTATAGGGTAAGCTACTAATTTTAGATAAGTACTTCCTAATGGTTTTGTGGATTGCACTAATTAAGAACTTATTGAATGTATGAATAGAAATTATTCCTCTTGAAATATTTCTTCTATGGTTTTATTAAATAGTTTAGAAATTTTAAAGGCTAACGGTAAACTGGGGTCGAATTTACCTTTTTCTATTGCATTAATGGTTTGTCTGGAAACTTTCACTTTATCTGCAAGATCTGCTTGTGTAAGATCATTCGCTGCTCTAAGAACTTTTATAGAATTTTTCATTGATATCTTCTTGTTCCAATAAAGGTTGCTACTAAATAAGTAATTCCAATTAAGAGTACTACGTGTGAAATGTCGGCATCATAACTTATAATATTCGTTTGGTCTAAAAGTGAATATGCCAAACCTAATACTACCGCAAGGCCTAGGGTGATACCCATTGCTTCCAATTGGATCTTTCTTTGTAATTCATCTAATTTTTCAAAATGTTTTTTATTAGCTAGAATCATAGCTATTCCAATAATTACGTTTAAGCTTATGGCAATTAAGGATAATGTTTGATTATCATTCCATAAAAATTTAGGTCCAAAGCTAGCTAAAGCCATACTTGCAACCCAAGCAAAGGTCCAAATGGCAAGTTGAGGAAGCTCTTTGGAAGAACTATTACAGCTCGAAGTGTTTTGATCTTTCATAATTTCTATTTTAATGTAAAGTTTGTTTTACAAATATATTTATATTTCTATAATAGACAAGGTATATTTACAAAAAGTAAAGTTTTATATACTTTTTGTAATTTTTATAGGCGTTAGTAAAATATAAAATTAAGTGATTTTACTACTTATATTTCTTTTAAAATTTGAGCATGTATTAATATAAATATATGATTATCAGTAAAATAGGGGGATTTCACTCTCCTTAATTTAAGTTTTTGTGTAGTACTTTTAATAGTATTAAATAGAGGTATCATGAAAAAATCAACCAACTTAAAAATGGTCCTTTTAGTATTTTTAACAACGCTAATTGGATGTAGCAACAATGATGATTTAGACAACAATCTAAACGAAGAATTTTTAACTGCTCGAATTGATGGAGCGGAGTGGAATGTGAAAAAAGAAGAAGGTATAATTTCTTGTAAAAAGATTATGACCAGTAGAGGAGTAGTCAATCTTCTTATTAAAGCGATAGATGCAAATGGCAATGAGATCGAGCTGTATGTTGATAATTACATTGGAAATCGTACTTACGTATTTGGAGATAACATTCTTAATACCAATCGCATGAATTTTAAGCAAAAGGATAATGGACATTCTTGGGGGGTGATTACAAATTTATCAAGAGATATTTCTCTAAACAAGTTAGAAGTGCTTAATGACGATGGCCTCTATTTAAAAGGTTCATTTAATTTTGAAGGTGTCAATATGCTCGATATGTCTTCAAAATCTTTTCAAGATGGCCACTTTTCTTTTAGATTGAAAAGTGAAAACCAATAATGGCCAAGAATTTTTTAAAATTAATAAAAACAAATTGGAAGATCTGTTTTAATACAGATCTTCTTATATTTTAAATGTTATTGAAAATGTGAAGATTTCTTTTGATTAGGTTAAGGTCAAATTTGTTAATTATTAGCTAATCTAAATGCTGTATCATTTTTGTTCAATTTTAAAAGATTAATTTTAAACTAAATAAAAATCAGCCTCTAAAAAATGGAAAAATCTTTTGAAGATAATATTGAAATTAAATTACCAATTAGAATTGAAGCGAAGGCGGTAGAAAACCTTATTAGAAAAAAAGCTATTGGAGAAAATATAAAATCTGAGAAAGACGGAGAAACAACAAATTATGCTGAAATATTAGATGTACATCTTCAAAAGAGTCAAGACCCAGATTTTGACTTAGCTCTAAATCTCAAGCTTAGAACCCTTACTACATTTTTTAACAATAAAGAATTGGATCTTATTGTGTATCTCTCTTTAGGTTTTTCAGAAGAAGAGCAACAAATGTTTATCCAAGATTATAAGATTGATGGAGAAACCGATAATTGGTTAGCAGATAAGTTTATTCAAACTATAGCCAACAACGTTTTATATTCTAAGGTTAAGAGTAAAATGAATTTTAAAATTGGACCGCTTATAGAAAAGCAACTGTTAGAACTTAATGGAAAGCTAAAAAATAAACTAGAAGCTCGTGATGGTATATTTATACTTGGAGCCATGAATACTATAAAAGTGTCTAATCTAACCATGGATGAAATCCATTTTTATTTTGATGTTCTTGTAAAAGGATCTGCTCTTGTTGAAATTACCAAATTAGATCCGCCTTCTTAAGGTCTAATATTATTCTATTAGCTATAATTTTTATTTTGCTGCTACCTTATTTGATAGATTTGGTGGGATAGGAGGGGGTACTTCATTTTTTACAGATGCTGTGTTTTTTAAATAAAGAAAGATAGTTTTAATATCGCCATCGGTCATGTTGGCGTAATTTTGCCAAGGCATAGGAGGAAGCAGATCCCTTCTTGTTTTTTGTCCCTTATATTTTCCTTCTCGTAGTGCAATCTTGAATTGCTTAAATGCCCAATTACCTATTCCTGTTTCATCTAATGTTATATTTGCAGCATAAGAAACTCCCCAAGGCCAACTGCAGCAGTAAGATCTGCATTCATTAACATCCATCCATTGCTAATGGCTTCTTGATCATATGCAGGTAATTTTTGAGATGTACTATATCCAGATAATGATAATTCTGATATAATTTCTGGACCTCTTTCTCCCATTTTCTTTGGAGAATGACAATCCGCATAGCCTATACTATTTACTAAATATGCACCTTTTTTAGTAAGCTCTTGATCAACATTTTGCTTATTTTCATTTTTAGCGATAGGTACGGTATCATCTTTCTCTTTGCCTTGTTCACACCCTGTAATGGTAAATAGAAATAAAGTCAAGATGATGAAAGTTGATCTTAATTTGGAAAAGCCACTCATAACTTAAAAATTAAAATTTAAACACTGATTTTAAGTGCTTTGTAGCTTAAAAACAAATTACCAAATCTTTAATCTGCTATGGGTGTATTCTATACTTTTTTGGATTATATTGAAGTGATAACTTTAAAAGTGCTACTATTTTGGGTTCATGTTAATACTTAAAACAGGAAGATCAAAATTGCTAAGTAAACCCTCAGTTATACTTGGACTAAATAGATTATTAATTACAGATCTACCATGGGTTACTGTGGCAATGAGATCTGGCCTATATTTTTCTATAAAAATTCCTATGCCACGTTCCTCGTTAAGTGCATTTATAACAAATGTATCTATTCTGTCTATCACTTTATTTTCTACAAATGAGTTTACCATTTGCTCAATTTCCGGGGTTTCTTTAAAATTATAGGGCACATTAATGTAAAGAATTTTGATCCTTAATTTTAAAGCTTTGGCCATATCAAATAAAAGATCAAAAGAAGCTTTGCTTTTTTCTTCAAAATCTGAAGCGATTATAACTTCATTCATCAACCTAAAGTCATTATTTTCTCTAATGGCCATCATCGGAATTTTAGATCTTTTTAGAGTATTAAAGGTATTGGAGCCCAAAATTTGCTCTATGCCAACTTCACCATGTGTACCCATAACTACCAATTGGTAATGTTCTGGGTCTATATATTTGTGAAGCTCATCTATAGAGGTATTATATACAAGAGAGTAGCTAGCATCAATACCATTCTTCTCAATATCCATCACCATTTTTTCCAATTTTGCCTTGGTGTCACTAATTTTAATTTTGGTTTCTGGGTAGAGATTTTCCTTTTCTAATGGAAGATTTTTCCACGGAATAGGGGTAGATATTAAATTGATAAAAACTAATTCTGAACCTAAGCGTTTGCAAATCTCTACGGCATATTTAACAGCATTTTCTGCTATTTTAGAAAAGTCTACAGGAACCAATATCTTCTTCATTTTCTTTATTTTTATATAAAGTTAAATGGAAAGCTGCATTTAAATAATGATAAAAATCATATTCTAAATGATTATATATTGATAGCTATGATATTTTTTACTCTTTGATTGGATTTTGGAGATAAGCGATTAGCATCAGTTATTGTTCTCTTTAAATAAATTTTTCTCATGAATAAGATTCGCTGTATTTTCAGGAAGTTTGTCTTCCCAACCAGGCTCTCCGCTAATAATTTTATGATAGATGTCTCTTGAATCTATATCTAATGTATCCGGATCATAATCTGTAATGTCCACCACTCTTCCGTTTTGTTTGAAATATTTATATAACTCTTTCATTCTAGGGTGAAGTACTAGATTTTCACTGTTGGTGATTTCTCCTGTTTCTTTATCTTTTAAAGGGTATAAATAGATCTTCAAACTTTTGAAAAACAACTTTCCAAAAGCTTCCAATATTCCTCCGCTTAATTGGCGATAATAACTTTCATCAAAGATGTCTAAAAAGGTTTTAACACCCATGGTCAAGCCCATTCGTTCTTTGGTATATTGAGCAAAATATTCTACCACTTTATAATATTCTTGAAAGTTGGAAATCATTACCGTTTGACCTAAAGAACACAATAAGATCGCCCTATCCATAAAGTCTTTTTCATCAATTTCTCCTTCAGCTCGCAAATTTGATAGCGTAATTTCGAAAATAACGATGGTGTTCTCTTTCTCTACTTTTTTCTCATCCAAGAACATTTTTAGAGATTTTTCATACATGCTCATGTTTACCTTGGTAACAGGCCTAAAGCTACCTCGAAGCGTAAGTATATTCTTTTTGTAGAGAGCGTTGGCGGGAAGAATGTTTTTACCATCTGGAGCAAACATTACGGCATCTGTCATTCCATTTTTCACCAAAACCAAACTCATAAGTCTATTATCTACTCCTTTAAAAACAGGCCCGGTAAAGTTGATGGTGTCTATCTCTATTCGATCTTTGGAAATATGATCGTATAAATGAAGCAATAAATTCTTTGGATCATCATGAAAATAAAAGGCACCATAAATAAGATTTACCCCCATGGTTCCTAACGTAATTTGCTGTAATGCAGCATTGGTTTCATGAAATTGTACGTGAATTACAATTTCACTGTATTCTTCTTTAGGTTTTGTTTGAAATCGTATTCCTAACCAACCATGACCTTTATATTTTTTAGCAAAATCTATAGTAGCTACCGTATTTGCGTAACTAAAGAATAATTTATCGGGATGTTTCTCTCTAGAAATTCGTTCTTCAATAAGTCCCGTTTCATAAGACATCATGGTCTTTAAACGCATCTCTGTAACATATCTTCCATCATCTTCAATCCCGTAAATAGCATCGCTAAAATCTTTGTCATAAGCGCTCATTGTTTTTGCAATAGTACTTGATGCATCTCCAACTCTAAAGAAATTTCGAACAGTTTCTTGTCCGGCGCCAATTTCAGCAAAGGTTCCATAAATATTCTCATTCAGGTTGATACGCATTACTTTGTTCTGAATGGAGAGCGCTTGCTCAAATTCTTTATCTCCTTTTACTCGGTATGGCATAATGATATTGCTTAGTTTCCTATAAATTTAAGAAGATAAAATTATAAGTATGTCAACTTTATCATAATCATCGTCTTAATTTTTGGTTCTACTTATTAATAATATCAATATTGCTGTAACAATATGTACTTTAAAGCGTATTTAAAGAAACAACCGCTATGAGATCTTTAGTTTTCAGTTTAATTTTTATTTTATTAGTGTGCATTCCATCTTCTAAAGCTCAAGAGATTTCAGGTCAAATTCTGGATGCTGCCAATAAAGAGCCAATTCCATTTGCAACTATTATTTATTCACCCAATAGGGGAGTGATCTCTAATGAAGAAGGAAAATTTAGCATTCAAGCAAATCTTGAACCTTCAGCAACTATCAAAATTTCCTCTTTGGGATATGAGTCTGTAGAATTACCTGTTTCTAAGGTAGATGGAAAATTGATTCAGCTTACATCTCAAACTGTAAAATTAAGCGATGTTTTTCTTTCTAATAAGAACCTGTCGGGTGAAGAGATCATGGAGAAAGTTCAAGAAAATATCAGAAATAATTACAATTTCAACTATACAAAAAAAAGATTTTTCTTTAGAGAGTCTGATGTAAGCTATGTGAAACAGTTTGATATGGATATAAATGAAAGTACGATCCCCGAGCTTAATCAAGCGCTTATGGATAATATTTCTAACAGTATTCCTAAAATGAGCGATTCTTATAAAGAGGTTTTAGGCGATTTATATGGTAATTATGAGGAACAGAAATTACACGTTATTAAAGCGGCAAATTTGGAAAATCCTCAAAGCAATGAGTCTTTAACAGAGTTTACGGATAAGCTTCAAAGTATATTCAAAGAGAATTTAAAGAAGAATTCTTATTTAAAAGTGAAGTCTGGTTGGATAGGAGTTAAGGTGGATGCGAAAGAAATTCAAGATGAAATGGAAGATTCTCAAAAAGAGGAACCAACTAAACCTCAGCCTACAGCGGAAGAATTGGAAAAATCTAAAGCTGATAGATTGAAGAATTTGAAACAAACAACAGTATCTCACATTAAAGAATTGCTCAATAGCATGTTTTGGAAAGGAGATAACGCGTTTGATATTTTTGAAAAATCTAGAAAATATAAGTTCAAGGTAAATGGATATGTTGAGATGGAAGATGCTATTGCTTATGTGATAGATTTTGAGCCAAAACGTGGAGCCGATTTTAAGGGAAGATTGATTGTAAACACCCAAGATTTTGGGATTTACAGAATAGATTTTGAAAATGTTAAAGATTTAAAGAGTTTTAAACTTCTCGGAATTGCAACTGCTAGCAATGTTTATAGAGGGAAGATGATTTTTGGAAAAGAGAAGGATGGAAAATACAATCCTAAATATCTTGAGCTTGAAAAAGGAGAAAAATTTGGAGTAGAGAGACCTTTGACCATTATTGAAAAAAATAAATTTGTTGCTGGAAAAAGAAAGCAAAATGAGTTGGATCTAGACATAAAATTAAGAGTAAATCAGTTAAATAAACTTCAACTGATAGTCTTTGAAAACTCTAATTTAGAGGCAGCTGCTTTTAAAGAGATAGCGAATAAGGCTGAAGATTTTGAGTATCAGACTTTCAAAAGATACAATCCAGAATTTTGGAATGGATATAATATCATAGAACCAAATGCAGCTATAAAAGCGTTTATAGCACCGGAAATTGAAGATTGATTTATAATATAAAGGCATAAAAAAAGGCTGTTTGATTATCAAACAGCCTTTTTTTAGTTCTAGTCCTTATCTACTGCAACTTTATACGTTGGATCTTCTAAAATATTCACTTCTATAATCCCACTGGCATTTCTTAGTAGCTTTATACAATCGTTACTTAAGTGTCTTAAATGGACTTTCTTACCCGCTTTATGATAGCGCTGTGTTACTACATTTAGTGCTTCAATAGCAGACATATCAGAAACTCGACTTTCTTTGAAATCGATAATTACGTCATCTGGATCATTCGCTACATCAAATTTTTCAGCAAAAGCCGTGGTAGAAGCGAAGAATAAAGGTCCAAATATTTCGTAATGCTTTACTCCATCTGCATCTACAAACTTTCGAGCTCTAATTCTTTTTGCGCTTTCCCATGCAAAGAACAAGGCAGAAAGAATAACTCCAACTAAAACAGCTAAAGCTAAATTATGAAGAATTACAGTTATGGTGGCGACTATAATTACTAGAAAAACATCTTTCTTTGGGACTTTATTGAATATTTTTAAACTTACCCATTCAAAAGTTCCAATAGCTACCATAATCATTACTCCCACTAATGCTGCCATAGGTAATTTTTCTATGATGGGTGCTCCAAAGAGAATGATCATAAGAATAGTTAAGGAAGCGATGATACCCGATAGACGTGCTCTCGAACCTGCTGATAAGTTTACCAAAGTTTGAGCGATCATTGGGCAACCTCCCATTCCGAAGAAAAAACCATTCAAGATATTAGATCCACCTTGAGCAATACATTCTCTGTTTCCATTTCCTTTGGTTTCAGTAATTTCATCTACTAAGCTAAGTGTAAGTAAACCTTCGGTTAATCCTACTGCAGCCATAATCATAGAGTAAGGTGCTATCAATTTTAAAGTTTCCCAAGTTAATGGAATATTAGGTAGATGGAAAGGCGGAAATCCTCCGCTAACAGAGGCAATATCTTTTACCGTTTTAGTGTCAATTCCTAAGAAATAAACCAAAACAAACACAACTATAATAGCAACTAAAGAAGATGGAACCGCTTTGGTAATTTTAGGTAATAATACTACTATAGCAATTGTTAAGGCAACCAAACCGGCCATGATATATAATGCTGTTCCAGAAAGCCAAGTAACATCTCCATTTACCACTGTTTTGAACTGTTCCAGTTGAGACATGAAAATGATAATGGCCAAACCATTTACAAACCCGAACATTACAGGGTGAGGTACCAATCTTATAAACTTACCAAGTTTAAAAAGTCCTATTAAAAGTTGAAAAACCCCTGCTAAAGCTACTGCTGCCAAAACATAATCTAAACCGTCAGATTTCATCAAGGCAATTAATACAATAACAGTTGCACCGGCACCACCAGAGATCATTCCTGGTCTACCTCCAAAGATTGCCGTAACTAAACCTGCAATAAAAGAAGCATATAGTCCCATTAAAGGTGGGAAACCTGCAAGAATAGCAAAAGATAAAGATTCTGGAATCATAGTCATAGCCACGGTTAGACCAGCTAAAACTTCGGTTTTATAATTTACTTTTTGTTTGAAATCAAATAGATTGATAATCTGCTTCATATATTTTAAATACTAGGGTAATGGAATGTTGAAATTTTTGGACTGAAAGAAAGCTTCAGCATAAAAGCTAATAAGGCATAAAGCCAATTATGGCGGGGTAACAGGGGATGAAATTTTGAGTTTTGCTTGCTTCATAAGAGCGTGCAAAAATAGAATATTTATTTTGAAACCACCAACCATCTACTTAATTTGTTGATTAACATTGTGGTAGAAGGGGGATGTCTAATTTTTAGAAAGACAATCAATAGCGCCTTCAATTTCAGAATGTCATAAAAAGTTAGGAAGCCCATCCTAAATAAAATATCTTTGCAAAAACGATTTGTTATGGCACATAAGGCAGGATTTGTAAATATTATTGGAAACCCAAACGTTGGTAAATCTACATTGATGAATGCTTTTGTAGGAGAAAGACTTTCTATCATCACCTCAAAAGCACAAACTACTCGTCACAGAATCTTAGGAATTGTGAATGGGGAGGATTTTCAAGTGATATTGAGTGATACTCCGGGTATCATTAAACCTGCGTATGATTTGCAACAATCTATGATGGATTTTGTGAAATCTGCTTTTGAAGATGCCGATGTGCTTATTTATATGGTGGAGATTGGAGAACAAGCTCTTAAAGATGAAGCATTTTTTAATAAGATTATCCACGCTAAAATTCCGGTACTTTTATTATTGAATAAGATAGATGTTTCTAATCAGGAACAACTAGAAGCACAAGTTCAATATTGGACAGAAAAAGTACCTAATGCAGAGATCTATCCTATATCTGCCTTGCAAGGATTTAATGTTGCTGAGGTTTTTAATAGAGTAGTAGAACTTATTCCAGAATCTCCTGCATTCTATCCAAAAGATACCTTAACAGACAAGCCAGAACGATTTTTTGTAAACGAGATCATTCGTGAAAAGATCTTGATTCATTATAAAAAAGAAATTCCATATTCGGTAGAAATAGATACGGAAGAATTTTTTGAAGATCCAGAGATCATCAGAATGCGTAGCATTATAATGGTTGAGCGTGAAACGCAAAAGGGAATTATCATAGGTCATAAAGGAGCTGCATTAAAAAGAGTAGGAGTAGAAGCAAGAAAAGACTTGGAAAAATTCTTCGGAAAACAGGTTCACTTAGAACTCTATGTAAAGGTTAATAAGAATTGGAGAAACGATTCAAAACAGTTAAAACGTTTCGGATATAATAAATAGACTGTAATTTCTACTTGAAAATAGATTTAAAAACCCGATAATCAGAAGATTATCGGGTTTTTGTGTTTTTAATCCTGTAGTTTGACGATTATATCTGCATTTTATCGATTTAAAAATTATAATTAGTTTAATGTAAAATGTTAGTTATGAGTGTTTTAGCTATTATTTGTGTTTTTACTCGATTTATAAGGGTGTTTTCCCCCTTTTCTTAATAGGTTAATTCTGATATCTTTGGGATTTAATTAACAATAATTTTATAGAACGTTAAATAATTTAATATTTTTGAGTACCTAGTATGCGTGATGTTAAATAATTAACAAAATTCGAAACTTATAATATTTTATTAATAGTTACTAATTATAAAATCCCCCACACTCCCAAATGAACTCCTACAGTCAATTTTCTGATTTTTTATACACTAAAATAAATGTCCTCTTAAAAGAATTTCTTTTTTAAGATGGACTTTCTGTGTTCTAAATTCTAATATTTTAAAACTACCCATTATATAATCCGATCTTTATGAAACAAAACTACTTTTTAAAATTATTAATTTTCTTATTAGCTGTATGCAGTAGTTGGCAAATAGAAGCGCAAACTTATACGTTCACGCCTGCAGGTGCAAGTGGAAGAACTGGACCTACTCAGGCTCAGGTAGATGCTGCTTATGCAACAACATCTTTGGATGGAAAAGTAACCATTAATACTCAAGGAATACAAGAATGGATTGTACCAGTTACAGGAAATTATAATATATCTGCAGCAGGAGCACAAGGATCAAATAATAATAGTATTGTCGGCGAAGGAGCGATATTGGAAGGTGACTTTAATCTAACTGCTGGAACTAAATTATATATACTGGTAGGTCAACAATCAGTGACCAATAGTACACGAAATTGGCAAGGAGGCTCTGGCGGGTCGTTTATTTCAACTGGTGTAACACTAAATACATCATCTCCCTTAATAGTTGCTGGAGGTGGTGGTACTAATAGAACTACACCTACTTATTCAACTATAATGAGAGCTAATACTGGCACATCCGGTAAAAATGGATCAGGTACTTTAGGTGGAATTAATGGTGGAGCCGCTTCTCCTGGTGGTATGAACGCAAACAATGGAGGGGGGGCAGCTGGATATTATGGTGACGGCCAATCTCAAACTGATAGAAGAGAACTTTGCGTTGGAGCTCCAAATATTTTCCCACCTGCATTTGCATTTGTGAATAATGGTACAGGGGGGTACTTTGCTACAGGATTTGATGATATTCCTTGCGCTTCCTTTGATGGTGGTTTCGGTAGTGGTGGCCCAGGTGGATGGGGCGGCTCTGGCGGTGGCGGTGGCTACTCTGGGGGAGGATCATGTAGTAATAGTAATTATTCTGGTGGAGGCGGAAGCTTTGTAAGCTCTTCAGCGACAAATGTTTCTACTTCGGACGGAACATTTGCGATTACTGGTTCTGAACCAGATGTGCCTTATTCTGCCAACGTTTCCGATTTAGGTGTCTGGTGGACAGGTGGAGATGGCCAAGTAGTTATTACTGTGCTTTGTGATGAGTTGAATGTAACTGTAAGTCCTAGTACAAATGTTTGTCCAGGTACAATGGTTACTATCACTGGAACTTCAAGCAATGGTGGTGATATTACTTGGGATAATGGAATCACTAACGGGGAACCTTTTGAGGTAACTGCTGGTATAACCTTTACTTCCACAAGTACCAACTCAGAAGATTGTAGTACTACCGTAGAAATTACTACAGATGACAGTGAAGCTCCTATAGCAATAGCTAAAAATGTCACTGTAGAATTAGATGAAAATGGAAAAGCTACAATTGTACCAAGTCAAATAAATAATGGTTCTTCAGATAATTGTACTGCAGATGAAGACTTGGTTCTTAGTTTAGATCTAACTGATTTTGATTGTTCTGATATAGATATAAAAACAACCGCATTAGATTTTGATGGTGTAGATGATTACGTATCTATTTCAAATCCTTATTATCAATTCAATAATGAAATTACGGTTTCTTGGTGGGTAAATTTTAAAGGAGATAGTGCTTTTATGACTCAGTCTACAGAAAATGTAGATAATATGAGTACTAATGTGTGGTTAATGCACACGAGCGATTCAAATGGAGTTGCTTGGTATGTAAATGATGGAGGAACTTGGAGATCAGTTATTGGTAATTCAACTTCTGGATGGCACTTAGTTACAGGTGTTGCAAATGCATTATCAACTAAATTATATATAGATGGAGCAGAAGTTGGAAGTACCGCAGGAATTACGTCTGGAATTGTAAATAATTCTAATTCAGTAATTCATATTGGTAAAGATGGCAGATATCCTACATCATCTGACAGAGTAAACAAATTTGCAGCAGATGATGTTATAATTTATAACAAAGCTCTAGCCCTGTCTGAAATTGAGAGCTTAAAAACAGATGTTCCAACTCTTAATGATCCTAATTTAAAAGGATATTGGAATTTTAACGAAGCTAATGGTGATGTAGTAAATGATTTGTCTACTACGAATGCGCAAGGAAATTTAATCAATATGGATCCTGCTACAGATTGGGTAACTTCTGGAACTACAGTAGTTCAAGGAACCGAGGTAACTTTAACTGTAACCGATAAAGCTGGGAATAAATCTACATCAAAGGCTAAAGTAACGGTAGAAGATAAAACTTCTCCAACAATTACCTGTCCTGGAAATATGGAATTAGATAATGATCTTGGTGTAGATGGCGCTGTTGCAACATATAATGTGCTGGTAACAGATAATTGTGAAATTCCGCAACCTGAAAAGGCAGATTTTACGGCTTTAGGATCGTTTGAAGGTAAATTTTATTATTTATCTAATGCTAGCTTCTTACCGGGAGATGCGTTTACTCATGCAGATCTAAATGGTGGAAATATTGTTACTATTAATAATGCTGCTGAAAACAAGTTCCTAGACGATGCTGTAAGTATAAATAATGTATTGATTGGGCTTACAGATTTAGAGGTGGAAGGTAAGTTTGTTTGGGAAAATGGAGAAGCTCTAACCTATACAAATTGGAATCCTAACGAACCTAATAATAGTGGAAATGAAGACTACACTGAATTATATGGAGGCGGTAAGTGGAATGATATGCTTGGAACAGATATCAGACAATATATTTTAGAAGTAACCATGGCAACTCAAACTGCTGGTCTCTCAAGCGGAAGTGAATTTCCTATAGGAACTACTACCAACACATTTGAAGTAACCGATGCTTCAGGAAACAAATCTACTTGTAATTTTGATGTGGTGGTGAAAGATGTGGAAGCACCTAAAGGTTATACTGTAAGTATAGATCAGGTTGATATTGATGAGACTAACGAAAAAGCAGTAAGTTTTACATTTGCAGCTGCTGAAGTTGGAACTACTTATAATTATACTTTTAGTAGTGATAATGGAGGTACAGATGTTTCTGGCTCAGGAACAATTTTAACTGCAATAGACCAGATTACTGGAATAGACCTTAGCGGATTGGAAGACGGAACTATTACGCTTTCAGTAACACTTACCGATGAAGCTGAAAATGAGGGAATTGCTGTTACAGATACTAAAGTTAAAAATACCAATGAAGCTCCGGTAGCAGTTTGTAAAGCGTTTACAGCTCAATTGGATGCTTCTGGAAAGGTAACGATTACTACAGAAGATGTAGATGGTGGTTCTAGCGATGAAAAAGAAGGATTTACCTTATCTCTGGATAAAGACACATTTACTTGTTCAGATCTTGGGGAAAAACAAGTAGAATTAACTATCACAGATAGTGATGGAGCTAAATCTAGCTGTTTTGCTACGGTAACAGTGGAAGATAATATAGCACCAGTGATATCTAGTATTGAAGATATCGAGGTTGATACTGATACTGCAATATGTGGTGCTCTAGTAGATTATGATATTACTGCTTTAGATAATTGCGAGATTCCTCAGCCTGTTAAGCCTAATTTCACAACTTTAGGATCATATAACGGAAAGTTCTATTATTTATCAAATTCGATGTTCAATCCAGAAAGTGCATTCTTAGATGCAAAATCTAATGGAGGTTATGTTGTAGCAATAAATGATGCTTCTGAAAATCAATTTCTAGCTGAGGTTGTACTTGTAAATAATGTGATGATCGGGCTTACAGATAGAGAGGTTGAAGGTCAATATGTTTGGGAAAATGGGCAAGCTGTTACCTATACAAATTGGTACGCTGGCGAACCTAATAATAGTGGGAATGAAGACTACGCTGAATTGTATTTAGGAGGTAAGTGGAATGATATGCTTGCTACAAATAGCAGAAAATATATTTTAGAAGTATCCATGGCAACTCAAACTGCTGGTCTTGCTTCTGGAAGTGTTTTTCCGGTAGGAGCTACAACAAATACTTTTCAAGCAACAGACGCAAGTGGTAATAAAACTACTTATAGTTTTGATGTTATAGTTACAGATAATGAGAGCCCTAAAGCTGTTACAAAAAACATAACCGTAGAATTAGATGAAACGGGAAGTGTAACGATAGAGCCTTCACAGATTGATGATAATTCAACCGATAATTGCTCAATTTCTTCACTTAATTTTGGAGGAGATAACTCTCTTTATGCAGAAGTAAACGAAGGTCAAGATTTATCTATCACACTACCTCAAGATAAGGTGGTAACTTCAGTAGAATTTGCAAGCTATGGAACTCCTACAGGTACTGCTGGCAATTATGAAATTGGAACTTGTAATGCAACAAATTCAAAATCTATTCTAGAGGGGTATGCCTTAGGAAAAAATAGCTTTACAATTCCTGCTACCAATGCAGTATTTGGAGATCCTTGCAGCGGTACATACAAAAGGCTATATGTTATAGTTGGTTATGACAATTTAGAAAGCACTCAAACTTTTACGTGCAGCGAAGTTGGTGATAATACGGTAACATTGGTTGTAACCGATGTAAATGGTAATGTTTCGACAGAAACTGCTATAGTGAAAGTTGAAGATAAAGTTGCTGCAATAGCAGTTGCGAAAGACATCACGGTTGAATTAAATGAAACTGGAAATGTTGCAATTACTGCTGAAGATGTTGATAACGGATCTTCTGATGCTTGTGGAATTGCTTCAATGAGCGTTTCACCAAACAGTTTCACTTGTGCTGAGGTTGGAGAGAACTCAGTTACTTTAACTGTTATTGACAAAAATGGAAATGAATCTACCACTACTTCAACAGTAACAGTAGAAGATAAAGTTGCTGCATTAGCAATTGCAAAAGATATCACGGTTCAATTAGATGAAACAGGAAATGTTGCAATCACTGCTGCCGATGTTGATAACGGATCTTCGGATGCTTGTGGAATTGCTTCAATGAGCGTTTCGCCAAACAGCTTCACTTGTGCTAATGTTGGAGAGAACACTGTTACTTTAACTGTTATCGATAATAACGGAAATGTAGCTACCACAACGTCAACAGTAACAGTAGAAGATAAAGTTGCTGCAATAGCAGTTGCGAAAGACATCACGGTTGAATTAGATGAAACTGGAAACGTTGCAATTACTGCTGCAGATGTAGAAAATGGATCTTCTGATGCTTGTGGAATTGCTTCAATGAACGTTTCGCCAAATAGCTTCACATGTGCTGAAGTTGGAGAGAACACAGTTACTTTAACTGTTATCGATAATAACGGAAATGTAGCTACCACAACGTCAACAGTAACAGTAGAAGACAACGTTACTGCAATAGCAGTTGCAAAAGACATCACGGTTCAATTAGATGAAACAGGAAATGTTGCAATTACTGCTGCAGATTTAGATAACGGATCTTCTGATGCTTGTGGAATTGCTTCAATGAGCGTTTCGCCAAACAGCTTCACTTGTGCTAATGTTGGAGAGAACACAGTTACTTTAACTGTTGTCGATAATAACGGAAATGTAGCTACCACAACGTCAACAGTAACAGTAGAAGATAAAGTTGCTGCAGTTGCAGTTGCAAAAGATATTACGGTTCAATTAGATGATACTGGAAATGTTGCAATTACTGCTTCAGATGTAGAAAATGGATCTTCGGATGCTTGTGGAATTGCTTCGATGAGCGTTTCGCCAAACAGCTTCACTTGTGCGGAGGTTGGAGAAAACACTGTTACATTAACGGTGATTGATAATAACGGAAATGAATCTTCAAATACTTCAACAGTAACAGTAGAAGATAAAGTTGCTGCAATAGCAGTTGCAAAAGACATCACGGTTCAGTTAGATGAAACAGGAAATGTTGCAATCACTGCTGCCGATGTTGATAGCGGATCTTCTGATGCATGTGGAATTGCTTCGATGAGCGTTTCGCCAAATAGCTTCACGTGTGGTGAAGTTGGAGAGAATACGGTTACTTTAACCGTTATTGACAAAAACGGAAATGTAGCTACCACAACGTCAACAGTAATCGTTGAAGATAAAGTTGCTGCAGTTGCTGTTGCAAAAGATATCAATGTTCAGTTAGATGAGACTGGAAAAGTTGCAATTACTGCAGCAGATGTTGATAATGGTTCTTCTGATGCTTGTGGAATTGCTTCGATGAGCGTTTCGCCAAATAGCTTTACCTGTGATGAAGTTGGAGAGAATACGGTTACTTTAACGGTTATTGATAAAAACGGAAATGTAGCTACAACGACCTCAACAGTAACCGTAGAAGATATAGTTGCTGCAGTTGCTGTTGCAAAAGATATCACTGTTCAGTTAGATGAGACTGGAAAAGTTGCCATTACTGCAGCAGATGTAGACAATGGATCTTCTGATGCATGTGGAATTGCTTCAATGAGCGTTTCGCCAAACAGCTTCACTTGTGCGGAGGTTGGAGAGAATACAGTTACTTTAACTGTTATTGACAAAAACGGAAATGAATCTACCACAACTTCAATAGTAATCGTAGAAGATAAATTTGCTGCTAGTGCAGTTGCTAAAAACATCACGGTTCAATTAGATGAAACAGGAAATGTTGCAATTACTGCTGCAGATGTAGACAACGGGTCTTCGGATGCTTGTGGAATTGCTTCAATGAGCGTTTCACCTAATAGCTTCACGTGTGCTGAGGTTGGAGAGAACACGGTTACATTAACTGTAATTGATAACAACGGAAATGTAGCTACAACCACTTCAACAATAACAGTAGAAGATAACATCAAGCCTGTACCTTCAATATCAATATTAGAAGATATCACGGCAGAGTGTAGTGTAGAGCAAGCAGATGTTCAAGTTCCTACCGCTAAAGATAATTGCAATGGTGCAGTGAAGGTGACAAACAATGTGACTTTCCCTATCACTGCTAGCGGACTTACTACAATTACTTGGAGTTTTGAGGATGCAAGCGGAAATGTGACTACTCAAACTCAAAAAGTTACTATTAAAGATGAAACTGCTCCGGTACCAGATGCAGCTGAATTATCTGATGTAGTAGTAGAGTGTTCTATTGAGAAAATAGAAGTTCCAACTGCTACTGATAATTGCAGTGGAGTTATTACTGCTGTTACAAATGATGCTTTGTCTTATTCAGATGCAGGTGAGTATATGATCTTATGGGAATTTACCGATGCAAGTGGTAATACGTCTACTCAAGAGCAGTGGATTACTGTTAAAGATGTTACTACGCCAGAAATGAATACTAAAGATATTACAGTGAGTATGTTTCAAAATGAGCCGGTAGTGATTTCTCCGGAAGATGTTGATGCTGGAAGCAGTGATAATTGTAGTGAGGTTACTCTTAGTCTAGATAAAGATACTTTTAATGAGCCTGGAGAATATTTGGTTACTTTAAGCGGAACAGATGCAGCAGGAAACATTGGCAGTGCTACTGCTTTAGTAACTGTGAAGAGAGATGTGCCAGATGCTAAAGGAGAGATGCACGTAGTGCCATCTATTTTAACTGGAACTACAATGACTAAAGTGATCGCTCCGTTAAATTCTCAGATCTATAGCGTTCAGATTTTAGAAACTGAAACCAATAAATACAAAACCATCTCTGGGAACAAACAGCAAACTATGATGATAGATGTTGCTCCAATGAGAGGAACACTATTGGTTAGAATTACCGACCAGACAGGAAAAGTACATCTTAAAAAAATAATCGTATTGTAATTGAATCACTATGAACATTAAAAATATAATATTAAGTCTAACTGTTTTACTAGCTGGAATTTCAGCAAAAAGTCAAGAACTAGTGCGCCCTATTATTACGGGGGCACCGTTTCTTCAAATTGTTCCAGATGCACGTGCAGGAGGAATGGGAGAAGTTGGGGTATCTAGTCTACCAGATGCTTATTCTCAATTTCATAATCCAGCTAAATTCCTTTTTATGGAAGAAGGTGCACAAGGAATTGGATTATCTTATATCCCGAAATTTATTGGGTATGCAGATGATATTTTCTATGCCAATGCAGGTTATTTCAATAAGTTGAATGATAGATCTGCTATAAGTGCATCCTTAACTTATTTTAGTTTTGGAAGTGTAGATATGGAAGAAGAAATGGGAGGAGAGATCATATCTAAAGGGAGTTTTGTTCCGAATGAATTTGCTTTAGAAGGAGCATATAGCTTGAAATTGAATGATAAGTTCGGAATGTCTGTAACAGGTAGATATATAAGATCTGATATTTCTGATAACCGATCTAATGCTATGGTAGATTTAAAGACAGGACAAGCAGTAAGTGTAGATGTTTCGGGTTATTATACCTCAGTTCCTTTTGATCTTCACGTAAATAGATGGACCCTTGGTTTTAACCTTAAGAATGTTGGTTCTAAACTTAAATATTCTGACGAGACTGGATATGACTATCCGCTTCCTACTTATTTAAAAATTGGAGGTGGTTACCATGTAGCAAGTTCAAAAACAGATTACATTTCTTTCTATGCAGAAGCTATGAAGTTTCTAGTTCCTGCAACAGATGATAACCGTAACCTACCTACCGATAGTGCTATTGGAGGAATATTTAATTCTTTTACAGATGCCCAAGATGGTTTTTCTGAAGAGCTTAAAGAAGTAATACTTTCTTTAGGTGCTGAAGTGAGTTTCAATGACAATTTTTCTTTTAGAACAGGGTATGTAACTCAGAATAAGGAAAAAGGATTTAGAAATCATATCACGGTTGGAGCAGGGTTGAAGTTAAATCAGTTTATGTTCGATTTTGCTTATCAAAGTCCTATTTCAGATAATGTAGTGTTTGATAATGATAAAGTTTTAAAGCTTTCAATCAGCTTTAAATTTAATAATAGTAATAGAAAACAAGTAACGGAACCTACGGAGGTAGATGCTGCTTTGTAGAACAATTCGTTTTAATATTAAAAGAAAAAAAGATCCTATTTAAGGATCTTTTTTCTTTTTTACTGTAGTAAGATAAGTGCTTGGAGATAAATCTCTAAATCTTATAGTTCTAAAATATCTTCTGAAGTTTGCTTTCCAGACATACTTAGTAATTCTTCAACATAAGTTCTTGAATTAGAAAGTCTTGGTATTTTATGCTGCCCACCCACTTTATCATGTTTCTTTAACCAATCATAAAACAGCTTTTCTCGAGCCTGATGCACGGTTGGTAGATTAAGGGTCATGTTGTTATATCGCTTCGCCTCATAATCACTATTGATCTCTTGCAATGCTTTATCCAATTCAATTTTAAAATGCTCCATATTGTTGGGAGGTGTTTTGAATTCGATAATCCACTCATGTGCACCTTTTTCTTTTCCCTCCATAAATATTGGAGCCGCAGTATAGTCTACAATTTCGCAATTGTTAAGATTTGCTGCTTTTTTAAGTGCAATTTCTGCATTTTCAATGATTAGTTCTTCTCCAAAAGCATTAATATGATGTTTAGTTCTTCCTGAAACTTTTATTCTATACGGATTTATGGAAGTGAATCTAACGGTATCTCCTATCTTATAACGCCAAAGTCCTGCGTTGGTTGTAATTACAATGGCATAGTTAACTCCTGTACTAACTTCGCTTAAAGGAATGATCTTCTCATCTTCAGAGCCATAAGTATCCATTGGGATGAATTCATAGAAGATGCCGTAATCTAACATTAACAGCAGTTCTTTTGAACTATTCTGATCCTGACAAGCAAAAAATCCTTCTGAGGCATTGTAAATCTCATAATATCTGAAGTTATCTCTAGGTAATAGCTTCTGATATTGCTGAGTATAAGGTTCAAAATTTACGCCACCATGAAAGTAAACTTCCAGATTTGGCCAAACTTCAAATAGATTAGTGGCTTTAGTTGTTTCTAAAACATTATTCAGCAAGGCCAACATCCAAGAAGGAACACCGGCTAAACTTGAAACCTTTTCGTTGATGGTTTCATTTACAATAGCTTGCATTTTTATCTCCCAATCGTTCATTAAAGAAACTTCATTTCTGGGAGTACTGCTAAATTCTGCCCATAAAGGCATATTATCTATCAAAATTGCAGATAGATCTCCATAAGAAGTACCATTATTTCTATAGATCTCCTTACTTCCTCCAAGTCTTAAACTTTTTCCTGTAAAGAGTTGAGACTGCGGATTATTGTTGAGATACATACATAAAAGGTCTTTTCCTGCAGCATAATGACAATCTTCTAAAGAATCGTCGCTTACAGGAATAAACTTACTTTTAGCATTGGTGGTACCACTAGACTTTGCGAACCATTTTATTGGCGAAGGCCAGAAAATGTTGGTTTCACCTTTTCGGCTTCGTTCTATATCTGCTTCGTAATCTTCGTATTTTTTAACAGGAACCCGCTCGGCAAAAGTTTTATAATTATGAATAGTGCTAAAATCGTAGCGTTTGCCAACTTCTGTATTCTTTGCTGTAGCTATAAGATTCCGTAAAAGTTCTGATTGAACTTCGTTAGGATATTTCATAAATAATTCCATTTGATGGATACGCTTCTTTAGAAACCAGGAAGCAATGGAATTGACTAGCGGAATTGGCATTTTTTCTTTTTATATTTATGCACTTAACAAGGTTAAGATGCGTGATTGGCTGGCTAAAATTAAACTAAACTTTGAAGCTTGCAAAAAAAAATCATTTCAGTTAAAATAAAGAAAATATATGAGATATGAAGGGGTGCTGACAAAAATGAGCACCGAACTTAAAGAAACCGTTCAGTATTATTTAATATTTGAGTCAGACTTCTTGAACGTCAATCAGATACTGGATAAAAAGATCAGTATTAATTTTTTAAGATATCAATGTTTAAATTGTGGTTTGGAGAAAAAAATATTCAGACAAGGTTTTTGTTATGATTGTTTTACATCTATTCCTCAGGCGGGAGATTGGATCATGAATCCAGAATTAAGCAAAGCGCATTTAGATGAAGAAGATAGAGACCTAGAATATGAAAAGAAAGTTCAACTAAAACCGCACATTGTTTACTTGGCAAATTCTAGCAATTTAAAAGTGGGAGTGACAAGGAAAACTCAAATTCCAACCAGATGGATAGATCAAGGTGCACATGAAGCTATTGAAATTGTAGAAGTTCCAAATCGATATTTGGCAGGAATTACCGAGGTTGCTCTAAAAGGCCATGTGGCAGATAAAACAAATTGGCGTAAAATGTTAACCAATGATATTGAAGATGTAGACTTGGTTGCAGAACGTGAAAAAATAAAGCATCTTATACCAGAAGAAGCTAAAGAATATTTTATAGAAAATAATAAAGAGACAGAAATTCACTTTCCGGTACTCGAATTTCCAAAAAAAGTAAAAACGCTGAACCTGGGAAAAAATCCTTTTTACGAAGGAATTTTAAAAGGCATTAAAGGTCAATATTTACTATTTCATGATGGGACGGTTTTTAATGTTCGCGGTCACGAAGGATTTGTAGTTGATCTGAATGTGATGTAGAAATTAAATGAATCATATAAAAAAGGCCGATAACTAGTAAAGTTATCGGCCTTTTTTAAATTAAGAAAGAAGCTGAAACAAGTTCAGCTTGACTATTGGATGTAATAGATTTTAATCTAATTATTTGGCTGCACTTTGGTAGTGTCTTTTTTCTTCTTCGTATTAAATATCCCTTTTATAATATTGGTAGCAGCGTCTTTAACCTGAGTTTGCTGTTCTGTCTTCAAAGAATCTTTTTTGATTTGTGCGGGCGTTACCTGAGTAGAATCTGCGGTAGTTGTTGGTTTATTATTCTTATTATTACCCATCAAGATATTACCTAAAGCATCCACCCCTTTTTGAGTTAATTCCTTTTTCTGCTCAGCTACAATTTTTTGAGTAAGACTGGATAGCGCTTGTTGCATATTTAAATTGATCTGCGGACTTTGAAAAGTTCCTGTTAACCCAATTGGCACCGCAACCGTCATTGTATTGAGATCTGTAGCGCTAAGCTTAGATAAGGTATTTCCAATTTCGCTTCCTAACATCTTTGCTGGAACATCTAAACTAAGATTGTAATTCATATTCATATCGAATCCGTGACTACCTGAAACCGTAACTTTAATGCCTTTTACATTAAAATCGAACGGAGCAACTTCTACATTTCCATTGGTAAATGTGAGCTTGCTTTTTAGATTATCTAGATTGATGTCTTTAAGATTGATAAATTTTAAACGTTCATCTAATTTTGAAAGTAAAGCTAATTTTTCAGGATTCACTTCTGCAGTTAAGATTTGCGATAAAGCTTGACCAGCCAAGGTGTTGAGCTGCGGCGTAAGATCATCATTTAAATTACCAGCAAGGTTTACCTGCGTTTGTAATTTACCTTGTAAGGCTGTTGCAATAGGAGCCAGGCCTTGTAGCAGTTCTAATCCGTTAAAGGATTTTGCGATGTCTAATGAATTTAAAGCAAGATCCATCGCAAATGTTGGTACAGAATTTTTAGTTGAAACATTTCCATTTAAAGCTATAGAACCATCAAAAACATTAGTGGTCATATTTTTAAGTGTAGCGGTTTCATCTTTAATAATAATAGTTCCTTTAGCATTATTAAGATTCAAATTATCATATAACAATGTGGTTACGGCAAAATCTATTTCGGTATCTAAAAATGAAGGTACTTTAATAGCTTGTTTTCCTGTTGCTACTTTTTTGGTAGGAGCCGGAGTTCCATCTTCTGGCTGTGCTTCTGGAACTTCTTTGGTTTCAGCAACCATAAAATCGTTTACAGAGAAGGTGTTGGAACTAATTTGAAATTTACCTTTCAATTGCTGATCTGTGAATAGGTATCCCATGAAATTATCAATATTCCCCGATGCATTTATATCAGTCTTCCCTGTGGTCATATACAACACAGGAACTTTTACATTTCCTTGATTGAAAATTAGATTGGCGCTGGAAATTTTTACTTCATTAGGGATCTCTGGAGATTTGTAGCTAAAATTCTTAATGCTAGCAATCCCTTTACTGTTCACATTTTGATATTGTTCTTTTTCAATAGAGTTCATATCAAAACTCGTGCTGACATCTGCGGTAAGAATTCCGTTTAGATCTTGATCCAATTTTAAAGGATATGCTTTTTCAAGGTTGGCAAGATTAATAGTTCCTTTTAAATTAAGGTCTACCAGCATGTTCCCTAATAAATTTTTCACATCTCCATTGGCCGAAAATTTATCTTGATCTATTCTGAAAGTCACATTGTCAAAAGTGATGTAAGTTTCTTCAGCAATTCCGGTGGTGTTTAAAATTGCAGCATCTATATTGATGTCTTGAACGCTCTTTGGAAGATCTGGATACTTAAAAGAAGCATTATTAGAGCTTATTTTAATATCTAAATGAGGAATATAGGTACTATCTACAATTCCTTTGATATCTCCACTTACCACAAAATCTCCGCTTGTTTCTACATTTTCTATATTCTTAGCATAAACTTCAGGAATCACTGCCAAGAAATTTTTGAAAGAAGAGGAAGGTGTTTTAAAAGATAGATCTATCTCATTATTATCATCATTTACCTTTACAAAACCGTCAAAGGTTAATGGTAATTGATTTACCATCATCTGGTTTTTCAAAAATGTATATTTCATGTTCTCTAGATCCATTTGGATGATAGCATCTAGAGCAACTTTATTTTTATTTAAATAGTTTACACCATCAAAATCAAAAGAAACCAACGATGTTGTTTTGGTGTCTAATTCAGATTGAGCCAAAGAAAAATCACCTGTACCGCTGTGATTTAAGTTTTCCATTAGCAATGCGATATTATTGCTTTTGTCGATATATTTCAGTTTAGAATTATTGATCTCGTAATGCTTTAAATCTAGTTTAAACGGACTAGCAGATGAAGTATCTGCAGCAGAAGGGTCTTTTATAGCAATGTCGTAATTGTTGTTTCCTAAAGAGTCTACTTTAATGTTGAGGTAGGTGTTATTCAGTAATAGCTCATCAACTTTTTTAGGCTCGTCGCTTCCTTTAAAAAGTTCTTTAATAGACATTTTTAATAAGATCTCTTCGCTTATTACTAAAGTATCTCCTTTAAAAGGTACTTTGTTGATCACGGAAACATCTTTTAGCACCAAGGTGGCTTCAGGAAAACTTCTAAATAAAGATAAGTTGAGATCGCTAAATTCTACATCTGCATTTACATTTTTATTGATAGTAGATTTTACCAGATCTTTTAGCTGAGCTTCAAAGATAAAGGGTGCGGCTATCAACGCTACGATCAAGATAGCGAGTATAATTCCTATAATTTTAAATGCTTTCTTCATACAATACATTTTCGAGATTCAACTCGTCGTTAGGTTTAAGATCAAATTTTTTGCGCATGTAATAAACTCCTAAATATAAAAATGGAGTATCACAAACGGCAATTAAAACTTTAAACAGAAATCCGCTAAGGAGAAGTCCTCCAAATAGATTCCAGTCTATTTTGTTAAAGGTACATAACAAAAATAGCACCGCAAAGGTGTCTACAAACTGTGAAAGAAATGTAGAAAAATTATTTCGTAACCATAGGTGTTTCCCTTTGGTGAGTTTTTTCCAAAAATGAAAGATTTGGATATCTATATATTGAGCCAATAAATAGGCAGCCATAGAAGCGCCAACTGCTATTGCCGTTGCACCAAATACTCTTGAGAAAAGAGGGTTGCCAATAGGAGACCAACTTGTGGCGGGAACATAATCTGCTGCATAGACAATTAATAAAGAAAACAAGGAAGCAAAAATACCTGTAGTAACTACTTGGTTTGCTTTTCTTTTTCCGTAGATCTCACTTATTAAATCTGTAATAAGAAATGTTATTGGATAGGGTAGAATACCTACAGAGATCTCAAAGGTATATAGGCCGAAGAAATCCCAAACAAAGAATTTCTGAAATATAAGATTAGAGACTACTAAGGAGGTAATAAATAAACCACCTAAAATAAGATAAATGTGCTGTGCTAAGAATAGATCTTTCGAGGAGTAATGCTTCAAATTATTTTTATTAACTCTTACTAACAAAGTTAAGTGTATGTTAGTTTGTTTTACTTAATTTGCTGTGAAATTAAATATTTCTTCTCTAAACATTTCATAAAGTTACGTTGATTCCTCTAAAAATATATTATATCGCCCTAGGTAGTAACGAGGGTAATCGTCTGCATTTATTGCAATTAGCTTTAGATAGTATCTATAAAGAAGTTGGAGATATTCAGCAAATTGCTCGAATTTATGAGACGCCAGCTTGGGGATTTGATGGTAATTCATTTTTAAATACCTGCATAAAAATAGGCTCAAGATTTTCTCCGGAACTGGTTTTAGAGAAATTATTAGCTATTGAAACAGCTCTTGGAAGAACAAGATATAATACCGATTCTTATAATAATAGGAATATAGATCTGGATATTATTCTTGTGGAAGACGAGCTTATAGCTTCCACTAATTTAAGTGTTCCTCACCCGGAAATGCAAAATCGAAAATTTGTGTTGGCGCCATTGGCAGATATTGCTAATAAGGAGATTCATCCAGTTTTAAAAAAATCTATTGCTGTGCTTTTAGCTGAAACAAAAGATACTTCAGAAATTAATGTCACAGGAGATACGTTGAAGAATCCAGTCAAGAAATACAATTTTACTTCTTGTAATTATATTGCTATTGAAGGAAACATTGGAGCAGGAAAAACCAGTTTATCTACCATGATTTCTGAAGATTTTAATGCAAAGCTGATCTTGGAAAGATTTAAGGATAATCCTTTTCTGCCGAAATTTTATGAAGATCAGCATAGATATGCATTTCCATTAGAAATGTCTTTTCTAGCAGATAGATATCAGCAACTTTCAGATGATTTAGCACAATATGATCTTTTTACAGATTTTGTGGTTTCAGATTATGATGTTTTTAAATCGCTCATTTTTGCTAAAATCACTTTAGCTGAAGATGAATTTGCTTTGTATAATAAGCTCTTCGGAATTATGTATAAAGAATTGGTGAAGCCGGATCTGTATGTGTATCTATATCAGAATACCGATAGATTATTAGAAAATATTAAAAAGCGGGGAAGGGATTACGAGCAAAACATTCAGCCGGATTATTTAATGGAGATCAATCAAAGTTATTTGGCTTTTATAAAATCTCAAACTAATATCAAGGTGAAAGTGATCGATATTTCAGATTATGATTTTGTAAATAATAGAACTCATTATTTAGAAATTTTAGACCAAATTTCAGGTGAACTTTAATAAAGACACTTTTAGTTTTTATATAATAAACAAGGCTCACTTATTAGGTGAGCCTTGCTTTTTGTAATAATTAAATCTTTTAAAAGATTTGGGTATTAATAGAAGATCTTTATGTGTTAAGCTTCAGAAACTGCAGCTTTAATTCTTTTTAATGCTTCTTCAATTTGAGATTCACTCGCAGCATAAGAAAATCTTATACAGTTTGGATTTCCAAAGGCATCACCAGTAACGGTGGCTACTAAAGCTTCCTCTAATAGGAACATTGAAAAATCTGTAGCATCTTTAATTAAATGACCTTTGATCGTTTTTCCGAAGAAATAGGAGATATCTGGAAATACATAAAAAGCACCTTCTGGTTCTGTAGTTTTAAAACCTTCAATCTCATCCAACAAGGAGATTATAAGTTTTCTACGCTCTTTAAACTTATCTACCATGAATTGGATCTTACTCACTGGAGCTTCTAAAGCTGTAATTACGGCTCTTTGAGCAATACAGTTAGCACCACTAGTAATTTGACCTTGCATTTTGGTACAAGCTTTGGCTATCCATTCTGGTGCTCCAATGTAGCCTATTCTCCAACCCGTCATGGCAAATGCTTTAGAAACACCATTTACGGTTACAACACGATCATACATATCGTCAAACTGAGCCATAGATGTATGTTCTCCAACAAAGTTGATATGCTCATATATTTCATCACTTACTACAATAATGTTTGGATATTTTACCAAAACATCTGCAAGTGCTCTTAATTCTTTTTCGCTATATACCATTCCGCTTGGGTTACAAGGAGAACTGTACCAAAGCATTCTTGTTTTAGGGGTAATTGCAGCTTCTAATTGTTCTGGTGTAATTTTAAAATTACTCTCTACACTAGTAGGAACTTCTACGGGAACACCTTCGGCAAGTTTTACAATTTCTGCGTAACTCACCCAATATGGACATGGAAGTAAAACTTCGTCACCCGGATTTAAAATTACAAGTGCAGCGTTGGCTAAAGATTGTTTAGCGCCGGTAGAAACTACAATTTGAGATCTGTTATAAGTAAGCCCATTATCTCTCTTAAATTTGGTGATAACGGCATCTTTAAGCTCTACGTAACCATCTACAGGAGTGTATGAGTTATAATTTTCATTAATAGCCTTAATAGCCGCATCTTTAATGAAATCTGGAGTATTAAAATCTGGTTCTCCAAGGCTTAGGCCTATAATATCTTTTCCTTCTTCGCGTAACTCACGGGTTTTAGCTGCCATAGCCAATGTTTGTGAAGTTGCTAGGTTGTTAATCCTGTCAGATAATTTGTGTTGCATAAATATTGATGAGTTATTTTTTTTAAGCTGAAATAGTAGGTTTAGCTCCCATTTCTTTTAAATGTTTAAAATGTGCGATGATCGCTCCTCTTGTTGTTTTAAATTCATTGTAAGGTAAATTACATTCCTTAGCAGTTTCCTTTACAATTTGAGCAATCTTAGTATAGTGAATATGACTAATGTTTGGAAAAATATGATGTTCCACTTGATGATTTAATCCACCAGTAAACCAATTTACAATTCTATTTTTTGTAGCAAAATTAACGGTTGTAAATAATTGGTGAATGGCCCAAGTATTTTTCATAGACCCCGTATTGTCTGGAATAGGCATATCTGTTTCGTTCACCACATGGGCTAATTGAAAAACAATACTCAAAATTAAACCAGCTGTATAATGCATTACAAAAAAACCGATCAATATTTTCCACCAAGCGATGGAAAGAATAAGCATTGGAATCACGATCCATATACTTACGTAGATCAATTTTGTAACTGCAATAATACTCCATTGCTTTGCTGGAGAAGGTAACTCTCCATAAGATAATTTACGTTTCAAATATCTTTTAGTCTGTTTAAAATCGGTAGTCAAAGCCCAGTTAAAAGTCAATAAGCCATATAAGAATACAGAGTAATATTGTTGGAATTTATGAAAACTAGACCATTTTGCATGTTTTGAGAATCTAATAATTCTACCTGCGTCAAGATCTTCATCATGACCCGGAATATTGGTGTAGGTATGGTGAAGCACATTATGTTGTACTTGCCAGTTGTAAACATTCCCGGCTAAAATATAAATGGTACCACCCATGAATTTATTGATCCATTTTTTTGAAGAATAAGAACCGTGATTTCCATCATGCATGATGTTCATTCCAACGCCAGCCATTCCAGCACCCATTACGATGGTTAGAAGAAGCATCCACCACTGTGAAATATCTAACGTAAGAATTAAAAAATATGGAGCCAGAAATAAAGAAAACATAACAACGGCCTTGACATGTAATTTCCAGTTCCCGGTCTTCGATATATCGTTGTCTTTAAAGTAGGCATTCACACGCTTATTCAAGGTTCGGAAAAATTTTCCCGAATCAATTCTTGAAAATCGAATATTATCTTGATTTGTTTGCATAATTTATTCTGATTATCCAAAGGTAAAACTTTTATAAAGGAACCTATGCCAATTGGGGAAAATTAACTTGTCAAATTGATTACTTTAGCAAAAAAATAAAATTTTGGAATTAATTAAAAAATACTTCCCAGATTTAACTCAAGAGCAACAAGATCAGTTTGCTGCAATGCAAGAGTTATATAAAGATTGGAATTTAAAGATAAATGTAGTTTCTAGAAAGGATATTGATGAGCTTTATCTTCGTCATGTGCTTCACTCACTGGGAATAGCTAAAATTCAGGAATTTAAGGCAGGGGCAAAGATATTGGACGTTGGAACAGGCGGAGGATTTCCTGGAATACCTTTAGCAATATTATTTCCTGAAACTCAATTTCATTTAGTAGACTCTATTGGAAAGAAGATAAAGGTGGTAGAAGAAGTGGTGGCAGGTTTAGATCTTAAAAATGTGAAATTCACCAACTCCAGAGTAGAGGAAATAGATGGACAATATGACTTTATTGTAAGTAGAGCAGTAGCAGCAATACCAACTTTTGTGCACTGGGTAAAAGGGAAGATCGCAAAAAAGAATAATCATGAATTAAAGAATGGAATTCTTTATTTAAAAGGTGGAGATCTTTCGGAAGAATTAGAATTATACACTTCAGCAACTATATATCCGCTACCAGATTATTTTGAAGAAGATTTCTTTGAAACTAAAAAAGTGGTGCATTTGCCAATGAAATTTAAAGGTTAATATCTTATAATCTTAACAACAAAAAAGGGATGATCTTGTCATCCCTTTTTTTATTTCCTTCTTTTAAAATCTAAAATAACTAAGTAATCTTTAATACAAGAGTTTGAATTTTTTAGTTAAATGCTACTTGTTTAAAAATTATCTTTTAAATAAAATAGTTTTAGAAACAGTTCCATTTACAGATTTCACTTTAACCACGTATGTAGCCTTAGGGTAATCTTTTAAAGGCACGTCTATTGAATTATTTTTAGACATGGAAGTGAATGATTGTAAACGTTGCCCTAACATATTGTATAATTCTACTTTTTCTATCATTATTTCAGAAGGATTAAGAACACGCAACATTCTTTCATCCATAGAATAGATAGCATCAATAGATGCTACCGTTTCAAGATTTGTAGGGTTTTCGGTTGGAGTTTCATCAACTCCACCTTCTGTACCGCCGTTGGTATCTGTATCAGTTTCTTCCTCAGTTTCTTCTTCAGTATCTGGAGAAGATTCTTTTGGCTTTTCAAATACTATAGCATATTTAGAATTATAAGTTCCACCTTCTAGAGTAGTTACAAAATCTGCAGCTCTTAAATCGTGATAAGTACTATCTACGATATCCTTAAGATATATTTCTACGTCTTCATTAATATTCTCTAACGCATTTATTTTTATCCAAAGTTCTCCTTTTTCTTTCAATTTTATACCCAAAGGAAGGACTTGGTCTTTATTAAAGTTAGGCACTCCTTGAATTACAAATTCATGACTTGCAAAATACCAGTACATGTCTTCCGTATTATCATCATTTAGCATTGCGTCATATCCAAGATCAAAATCTACTGTGGTATTTTCATCTGCGGTTACTAAAATCTGCCTGTTAAATCCTAATGGAGATTCATATACGAGCCTGATTTTAGGTCTGGTGTCAGATTGATTTTCTTGCTTGTTGGATTTTTCCTGACTTAAGAACTGAGAATCAGTTTTAGATTCTCGAGCATATGCACGCTGTGAATTTTGGAACACTACATCTCCACCATCTACAGTAATATTGTTAGAAAGTCCTGGATCAAGATCTGTATTTATAAAGAATCCTTGCGCTACTGGGATATATTTCTGCGGGATTTTGGCTGCATCAGCAAAATAATCTCTACTGCTTTCACCAGTGTTATTAATACGCTCATCTGTAGCCACTGCCGGAACTCCACCAGATAAATTATAAGTAGCATAGCCACCTATGTAATAAGATAATACATGAGTTTTACCTGCAAAGTGATCCCAGAAATAAATCGCTCCGTTGAAGATGTTTCCGGAATTCGTTCCTCCATTAGATTTCTTCAGATTATCTTTTATAAATTTATCTGCGTTCAAGGCAGAAGGATATGGATTTCCTAATAGATAATTCTGTTTTTTACCAATATTTAAAGTGATATTTCCATTATTAGGTTTTCCTCTAAAGGTATAATTCTGTCTGTCTAATATTGCTTTATCTCCGGAAGTACCTTTCATAGTGTATCCTTCACCAGTTAAAAGACCTCCAGTACTACTAACAAATTTCCATTCACTATAAACATTCGCAGTTCCTCTAAATTTATAGAGCCAATAATTAGTGATATTTATAACAGGATCATCTGCTCCATAAGGTCCATTAACAAAAGACATTGTTATAGGGGTTTGTGAATTTGATCCATCGAGCATTACTTGTTTGATGGAATATCCAGAATTGGTTGTAGCTCCTTTTATAGAAACTGGAGAAGACCAATAATTGTAATTAAAACTATTGGCGGTCCCTTGTTGATCGCGTTCAACAAAACCGGCACTATTTGATTCTAAAACACTGGATACGGTTTGCTTTGGTAGATCTATTCCTGTTTGTACCAGTTGCGATTCTCCAACAAGATCTATATTACCATCAAGTTTTAAATAATGTGTAACCGTTAATCCTTGTCCACTATTATATTCGTCATTGCTGCTATTCGGATTTTTTATTTCCAACAGTTTATCTTTTTGCAGAGATAATAATCCTAATAAAGTAATATCATGACCTCCAGATTTCATATCATACGAAATTTCGGCAATATTCCAATTTATATCGTTTCCGTTGATGCCCGTTGCGTTAGGCCAATCCCATACATCTGGATGTAACCAAGAATTTCTATCACTCCAAGTTCCTATATTATTATTGACAGCTATATAAGGGAGCGGAGCAGTGTTTTCTTGATCTGTTTCTATATTTTTTAATTCACCATTTATTCCTGATGAAGATTTATCTAACGTTATTCCTTTAGTAACCTCAGAAGCCATTAGTTGATAATAGCCTTTAAGGTCAGACCAATTAAGGTCTTTATCATCATTCAGCGTGGTAATATCTAAAGGATTCTTTGGGATATTAATTGGAATGACTTCACCTCTAATAGGGCTTTTTCCTATCTCTAAACGCTGATTCATGATAAAATGAAGCTGTTCTTCGGTAAGATTAGTTCCCCACAATCTTACTTCTTCTATCCACCCATGGAAATAATTTACAGGTGTTCCCGGAGTTGTAGCTTGATTCATAGCTCCAATTATAAATGGATTGGTGGAGCTTGTAGGGTTACTTCCAGATTTTGTTCCTAATTTAATACCATCAACATATAGAACATATTCAGAACTGGCAGCATTAAAGCTTACAGCTATATGGTACCATCTTGAAGTTGAAAGCTTTCCGGTAGTAGAAATTGCATTATTTTCCCATCTAAAAGTTGGAGCTCCGCTATTTATAATAAGGTCGAAACCTCCAGAAGCTAAATCTTTAGAATCCCTTTTAGAGAGTATAGTTTTAACACCGTCTATCGATTTTGGTTTTACCCATGCTTCTATTGTAAAGCTGTTTGAAGAAAAGTTAAATTCATCTCCAAAGATCACATGATCATCAATTCCATCAAAATCTAACTGACTGCAATCATCAGAAAAAGTAACAGTTGTGGTAGCATAAGTTGGACATTTACCATTTAGGTCTGTAATTGTCCATTTAAGCTCATAGGCTCCCGCATCTCCACGAAATTCTGATGTTGGACTATTAGGTGTAACTATGGTTCCACCATTTCCTGAAACTATAGACCAAACTCCTAATTCTTTTGTTTCATCAAACTCATTAGCTTCTAGATTAGTGGTCTTAAATCCACATTTTAGCGTTTGTGGCTCTCCAACGCTCGCTACTGTTAATTGCGCAGGATCTTTTATAGTAACTTTTTGGATAGTCTGGCATCCGTTGGCATCAATTACTGTCACTGTATATTCTCCTGCGTTTAGATTTATAGCAGTAGCAGTGGTTTGTTGACTTGAATCATTCCAAATATAATGATAAGCTTCACCTTCGGTAAAAGGCGTTCCTCCTGTAGCAGCAACCTTTGCTCCCCCTTTTTCTCCAAAACATACAGGGTCTGTTTTATTAATTGTTGTTGTAATAGAGGTGCTAGGTTCTGTTATAGTTGCTTTGGCGGTTGTTCTTTGCCCTCTAACATCTTTTACATAAATTGTATAAGTACCGGCAGGCAAGCCAGTAAATTTACTGTTAGATTCATAAGCAGCACTTGGGCCAGTTATGTTATAGGAGTACGGAGCAAAACCACCCGAAACTTTGGTTGTAATAACTCCTGTGCTACCTAATTTACAGTTTATTGGAGTTGGAATTGCTTCTGCTTTTAATAAGGTTGGTACTATTACAGGTTCATTAGTAGAATAACAAAATGCATTATTACTCTGTCCACATTGTTTTTTCGCAACGTTGGTCCATGTTATATAGAAACTTTCAATATCTAAATTATCTCCGCATTGCCATGGGATAGGAGAAGAGGTAAGTCTAATGAATCCTCCAACTTTTCCATCTTTATTATCTGTAGGGTCATCATCAATTTCATCTTTAGCTCTACATCCTTTAGCAAAATAATTCTCGGAATTACTTAGAATTCCATTAGAAACAGTATAGCTAAGTTCGGTATAAGGGTTATAGATATTTGCTGCTTTATCTACTTGTAAAAAAATATATTTATTTACTGAATTATTACAATTTCCTAAAGCACTTGTGTTTATTGGAGTACCATCTATGGTTCCAATATAAATATTATCTGGATTGAAAACTATGTTTTCAGATTTTCCGCAAGGTTCATAACACATACCAACATACTGTTGCTCGGTTGCCACAAATTGTTTCCCTTCTTTATCTGTAACAGTTAAAGTGATAGTTTTATTCCCAGTAGTAGAATAATTAACTTGGTGTGGTCCAGGTCCCGTCTTTGTAGGTATTCCATTTCCAAAATTCCATAAATAGGTATATGCTGGAACTCCACCGTGAGCAGATCCGTTTTCAACTTCAAAGAAAGATGTTCTTATAGAATCTTCATCTCCTTGACATATACTTATAGGAACTATTATAGCTTCTATAGCATCTATTACTGTTTTAGTAACTTTTACTTTACATCCATTTGCATCTATCACCGTTACTTCATAATCTCCTGCAGCAAGATTGGTAGCTGTTTTGGTGGTTTGTATTATGTTTTGTGAACCGGCAGGTCTCCACTCATAAGTATAACCCGGAGTTCCTCCCGCTGGATTAGCTGTAGCAGATCCTGTAGGTAAACCATAGGTTGTAGTTCTTGTGGCCGTAGCTGTTGCACTTAATGCATTAGCAGGTTGAGAGATTTGAAATGCAGGATTTAAAGATACTTCACATGATGGGTTTATTGCATCTCTTATAGAAACCGCATAATTACCTTTTGCTAACTTTGTAAACGTAGGAGATGTTTGCCATATGCCATTGTCTAATTTAAATTCATATTTATTATTTCCGCCTTTAATATTGGTAAGTGTAATTTCTCCATCTGAAGTTCCAAAACATTTTACATCTTTTTTAGTTATAGTTGCTTCCATTTTAGGAATAGCGCCAACCGTAATATTAGATTGTAAAGAGCAATTTTTGGAATCTTTAATAAATATAGTGTAGTCTCCGGCACTAAGTCCGGTAAAGACTTTTGACGAAAAATAATCAAAATTGTTTATGGAATATTGATATCCATTTTCGCTATTTCCACCACTTATATTTCCGGCAGTTATGGTACCATCTTTTCCACCGTAGCATGTTACGCTTGTGGCAGAAGGAGCTGTAATTGTTAATTCTGAAGGTTCATCAATAACAAAAGCATAACTCTTCACACAAACTTGAGAATCTTTCACATATAACGTATAAGATCCACCCGGCAGATTTTTAAAAGAGGAAGTATTTACAAAGTTTGCATTGTCCAAAGAAAATCTTAAATTTTCATCTCCTCCCGTAGCTTTGGTAATTTCTATTCTACCATCACCCGCTCCACTACAAGATACTGGAATACGGTCAAATTTAACCACTATAGAAGGATTGATCTTAATTTTAAATGTTTGTGGAGAACCTTGGCAGCCATTTGCTTCAGGAGTAATTGTAATTGTCGCAATTATAGGAGTTGTACCCGGATTTATTGCTGTGAAGGCCGAAATGTTTCCCGATCCAGTGCTTGATATTCCAATGCCTGGTTTGTCATTCGCCCAATTATAAGTGGTGCCAGTAACTTGACTGCCTGTAAATGATATATCATTAATTTGACCTTCATTACAAGCAACTATATCTGCAGGTTTTGTAACTGTAGGTGTTGGATTAACGGTGATTTTAAAATTTTGAGGAGTTCCTTCACATCCATTTGCTATTGGAGTTACGGTTATAGTTCCTGAAATAGGAGCATTAGTTGTGTTCTTTGCTGAAAAGGCTGAGATGTTCCCATTTCCAGAAGCACCTAATCCAATATTAATATTGTCGTTCTTCCAGCTGTAGGTAGTTCCATTAACAGCACTACCGGTAAAATTTATTGCCGAAATTTGTTCGGTATTACAAGCAACTATATCTGCAGGTTTAGTGACTGTAGGTGTTGGATTAACGGTGATTTTAAAATTTTGAGGAGATCCCTCGCATCCGTTTGCTATTGGAGTTACGGTTATGATTCCTGAAATAGGAGCATTAGTTGTGTTCTTTGCTGAAAATGCTGAGATGTTCCCATTTCCAGAAGCAGCTAACCCAATATTAATATTGTCGTTCTTCCAGCTATAAGTAGTTCCATTAACAGCACTACCGATAAAATTTATTGCCGAAATTTGTTCGGTATTACAAGCAACTACATCTGCAGGTTTTGTAACTGTAGCTGTTGGGTTAACGGTGATTTTAAAATTTTGTGGAGATCCCTCGCATCCGTTTGCTGTTGGAGTTACGGTTATAGTTCCTGAAATTGGAGCATTAGTTGTGTTCTTTGCTGAAAATGCTGAGATGTTCCCATTTCCAGAAGCAGCTAACCCAATATTAATATTATCGTTCTTCCAGCTGTAGGTAGTTCCATTAACAGCACTACCGGTAAAATTTATTGCGGAAATCTGTGAGGTATTACACGCAACTACGTCTGCTGGTTTTGCAACTGTAGGGTTAGCATTTAGTATAATTGTAAAATTAGTAGTAGAGCTAGTTTCAGAGGCATTAGATACACTTATAGAGCCGGCATAACTTCCGCTATTTGCGCTTGAAGGTATCGCTATATTAATAGAATTAGCTGGGAGGTTTGTATCTATAATATCGTTAAAACCTACATTTTTTGCTGTATTCGAGAAAATAATGCTGTAGGTAGATGGATTATCTGTAACATTGAAAGAAAGCTGTACAGAAGTTTCACTAACACAAACTTCAGGGTTGTTTGTTATTGTAATAGATGGAGTTATCTCTGCAGATTTATTCTTATCTGCAATTTGAGTTGTCTTTACCTTCTTTTTTGTACGCGTAGCAATATCTTCCTCTGTAGGAAAATTATCAACGTGCTCCATCAATTTTATCTTATCTATTCTCTCAAAATTGGTGACAATTTTTTCTGAGAAGAGTTTGTAAGAAAAACCTAAAGCAATAAGAATGAATAAAGTATATTTTAGTTGAGTAAAATTCTTCTTCATAGGCAAATAATAAAATGATTGTAGGAAATCACATAATTAATCTGCTAAAGTACACAAATTCAAGATAAAAGGTATATTCATAAATAATAAAACATGTATTTTGTAGGAATAATATTACTTAATAATATTATTCTTAAAAAAAAGAGGGAGAAATTTAAATTTCTCCCTCTTTCAAATTACTTATTTATAAATTATTTTTGAAATAAGATGGTTTTGGAGACCGTTCCTCTTATAGATTTCACCTTTACTATATACGTTGCCTTTGGGAATTCTTTTAAATGAACATTTACACTATTAGTTGTGGACATGGGTGAGAATACTTGTAATTGTTGTCCTAGCATATTATATAGTTCTATTTTTTCTATCATAATTTCGGAAGGATTAAGAACGCGTAACATTCTCTCATCCATAGAATAGATCACATCGATTACGATTGGCTTAGGGGTTTCATCAATTTCTCCATCTGTTTCCTCATCTGTTCCTTCATTTGGATCAGTACCAGCTTCTCCATCAGTATCTGGTGTTGAATCTGTAGGTTTTTGAAATACGATGCTATATTTAGAATTGAAAGTGCCACCTTCAATAGTAGTTACAAAATCAGCTTTTCTTAGATCATGATAAGTGCTATCTACAGCATCTCTAATATAAATTTTAACATCATCTTGGATATTTTCTAATGAATTAATTTTGATTGTTATTTCTCCTTTTTCTTTCAATTTTACACCTAATGCAAGTTCTTGGTCTTTATTGAAATGTGGAACTCCTTGAATTACAAATTCGTGTTCTTTTATAACCCAATACATATCTTCCGGGTTATTATCATTAAGTAAAGCATCATAACCAAGATCAAAATCATTGGTCGCATTTTCATCTGCCGTTACCAAAATTTGTCTGTTGAATCCAAGTGGAGACTCATAAACAAGTCTAATTTTAGATCTGCTATCTGTATCTTTGTCTTTCCCTTTAGTTTTAGGTTTGTCTTGTCTTAAGAACTGCGAGTTAGATTTTGATTCTCTTACAAAAGCACGCTGACCATTATTAAAAATGACATTTCCACCATCTACAGTAATATTTCCGGAAACAGCTGGATCTAATACAGTATTCACAAAGAAGCCTTGCGCCACCGGAATATATTGTTGAGGTATTCTTGCATTATTTCCAAAATAATGTTCGCTGCTCTCTCCGGTGTTATTTATACGCGCATCTGTAGCCACAGCTGGTACTCCTCCAGATAAATTATAGGTAGCATATCCTCCTATATATTCAGCAAGATTATGAGTTTTACCTGCAAAATGATCCCAAAAATATAAGGCTCCATTAAAAATATTAGTATTACTACTTCCACCAAGAACACCACCTAGATCTTTTGATTTTAGATTATCCTTAATAAATTGATTAGCGTCCATTGCCGATGGATATGGATTTCCTAATAAGTAGTTTTGATTTTTTCCTATACTAAGAGATATGTTTCCATTATTAGGCAAACCTCTAAAGGTATAATTTTGTCTATCGGTGATAGCGGCTTTTCCAGAGGTACCTTTCATGGTATATCCTTCTCCACTAAGTAAGGCTCCATTTTTACCAATAAATTTCCACTCACTATAGATATTGGCGGTCCCTCTAAATTTATATAACCAATATGTGGTAATATTAACAGCATCATCATCTGCGCCATAAGCACCATTTACAAAGGACATTGGTATAGGGTTATCAGAATTTGTTCCATCCCACATGACTCCAGATATGGTATAACCTGAATTTATAGCTGCATTTTGAAGAGAAACTGGGGAAGACCAATAGTTGTAATTAAAGCTATTGGCAGTACCTTGTTGATCTCTCTCCACATATCCTGAACTATTTTTATCTAAGTCGCTTGCAACAGTTTGGCCAAAATAACCAATTCCGGTTTGCACTAGTTGTGATTCTCCCTCTAGGTCTATAATACCATTAAGTTTTAAATAGTGAGTAATGGTAAGACCTTGCCCGGTATTATTTTCATCTTGTGAATTAGATGGAGATTTCATGACCAAAGTTTTATCTAGAGAGATCAAGCCTAAAACGGTAATATCATGACCTCCCGATTTTAGATCGTTTGAAATTTTAGCAATGTTCCAATTGATATCTTCGCCATTTATCCCGATATCATTTGGCCAACTCCAATATTTATTGCCGGTTTTACCTACATTTCTATCCCAAGTATTTTTATCTTTCCAATTACCATAAGCTTCAGATTCATATGGTAGCGGAGCTGTATTTTCTTGATTGGTTTGAATATTCTTTAACTCCCCATCTATTTTACTGTTAGACTTGTCTTTCGTTATTCCATCTGTTACTTCCCCAACAAGAAGTTGATAATAACCTTCAAGAGAAGTCCATTGTAAAGACCCAGGTACATCTATGGGTAGGTCGAAACCTTTTACGGGATTAGAATTTATTTCTAAACGCTGATTCATCATGAAATGAAGCTGCTCTTCGGTAAGCGCAGTACTCCAAACTCTAACTTCTTCAATCCAACCATGAAAATAGTTTTTTGGAGTTAGTGGAGAGTTGGAATTATACATGGCACCAATTAACATTGGAGCAGCAACAATTTTTGGTTGATTTAAGGCATCAGTTTTTAATTTAATTCCATCAACATATAAACTAATATTGGTGCCATCAAAAATTGCAGCAATATGATACCATCTTGTATTACTTACTTTTTGAGACGCAATAATTGTTTTATTATTAATTCTAATCGATGGATTACCGTTATCTAAAATAAGATCGTAACCTCCCAAGGTAAGGTCAGATTCATCACGTTTTGAAATTATTGTTTGGATTCCATTTATAGCATGTGGTTTTACCCAAGCTTCAATGGTAAAAGAACCGCCTCTTAACTTGAAATTATCACCGAAATCTAAGTAGTCGTCCACTCCGTCAAAATCTAATTTACTACAGGAAGGAGGTAGAGTAACAGCTATTTCATCAGAAATAGGGGTACAACCATTGGTAGGTGTTATGGTCCAATTTAAGACATATGAGGTATTTGGTAACCCGTTAAACCCAGAATTGTTTGAGCTAGCATCGGTGAAGCTACCATTTCCGCCATCTGCTGGAGAAATTATGGTCCAAACTCCTTTACCAATCTCTGGATTTGTAGCGTTAGCAGCTAACGTTATACGTGTCACTCCACAATCTGAAATAGTTACATCATCTCCAGCATTCACAGAAATTTCTTCTGGTTGGGTTATGATAACATTTTCCGTTAAAGTAGCACAAGAATTTACCGTAGTTGCTGTAAAAGTGTATACGCCTGCCATCAAATTTTCTACAGTTGTTTTGCCTGTGGAATTATTCTCTTCTTTGAAAACCTCTAAACCAGTGTTATCTAGAAGTGTAAAAATGTAATTTAATTCTGCATCGGGAAGAAATCCTCCTGAAATTTCAATACTGGCAGTCCCATCAGATCCTCCAAAACATTGCACGGGAGTAAAGCTTGTATTTATAATTGATATTGCATTTGGTTCTTGTATGGTAATAGTATCTTCTATCTGACAGCCAAAAGAATCTGTTACTATAACAGAATAATCGCCTGGAGCTAGAGATGTGGCTGTCTGCGTCTCTTGTCCATCGCTCCAAAGAAATGTATAAGGTGCTGTGCCGCTACTTACGATAGCTTTGGCAATTCCATTGTTAGCTTGATAACAGGTAACATTTGTAAATTCAACAGTATCAATTATTGGCGTAGGGTTAAAGGTAATTGTTAAAGAATCGGTTACAGGTTCGCAAGGTGCATCTGGATTATTTGAAGTAAGTACCAAAATTAAATTTCCAGCATCAATCTCAGCTTGTGTAGGAGTGAACATAGTTTCTAATACGGAACTGTTAGCAAAACCGGAAGAATCTCCATTTTCTTTTTGCCAAAATCCTGTTTGTATCGAACCAGATACAATTCCACTTAATTGAACTTCTGGACTTTCTGAACAAACTGCTATGTCTTCTCCTGCATTAACTACAGTTTCTGGAATTATTGTAACATCTGTAGTACCAATTTGTGGATTACAACCATATCCATCTGTAACTTTTAACGTATAAATACCCGAATCTTCTGTTGTTACTCCTTCCAATAGTGGATTCTCTTCAGTAGAAACCTCAACACCTTCTGCATTGGTCCATGAAAATTTTATTGGATCTCTTCCTCCATCAATATTAGCGAATAACTGCAGATTTCCACCAGAACAGATAGGTGAATCATTGGATGGATCAATACTAAAGATAATAGGCTCTAGTGTTCCAAAGGAGATATCATCTAATCCGAAATCATTTCCACTTCTAATAGTTTCTAAGTTGATAATTTCTAAAACTGCTGTAGTAGCATTGCCTGAATTCCAGAATGGATTGCTGTAAAACTGTATCCAGTTATTAGTGTTTACTTGATTTTGGCTAGTTGGTTTAGGTGCATTATTTAGATTTGCCACCGTTCCTGTTGGAACCCCGTTCACCTGGAATTGTAATCTAGCCGGATTTCCTGGGTTTAAGTTCATACCCCAAGCACTAAAATAGTAATTTGTATTAGGTTGAATATTATTGATGGTTTGTCTCCAAATAACTTTACCTGATCCTGGGTGACCGTTGATAATCATAAACTTGCCATTACCAGTGGTATGATCTTTACCATAAAAATTATTGTGATAGAAGCGAGCATCTCTATCTACGGCATAATAACCCTCTGGATATAAACTTTGTGCAGTACCTGTTACATTCCTATAATCTGTAAAGAAACCATTTGTACCCGTCTCAAAATCTCCATTAGTTAATAATTCATCTGAAACATTGATAGATCCTGTTCCAATACAACCAAAATCATCGGTAACGGTTAGGGTATAGGTTCTGGCTAGTTCTACTCCTACACTTCTTTCAGTTCCAATTATTTCACCAGCAGATTCCCATCTATAAGTAGCAAATTCATTATCAGAGAATAATTCAATAAATTTCGAATCTCCACAATAATTGGGCGTAATTGTTACTTCCGGAGGTGTTCTTACTATAACTTCAACTTGGCTAATACCTGGACAATTTATATCAGGATCGCTATAAGTGGCGGTATAAATTGTAGTTTCTGATGGAGATATATTTTCAGGATTTTGTTCATTAGAAGTCCAATCAGGGTCAGAAGATGATGTCCAAGTAACCGTAGGGACATCTGTAGTTCCTTCTAATTTAATGTTATCTAAAGCCCACCAATATCCCCAATTCGCGGTATATTTAAATCTGATATAAATATTATTTTTACCAGCATATCCATTCAAATTAATATTTTGAATACCGGTATCTGTCCCCGAAATAGTGTAAACTGTTTGCCAGTTTGAATTATTGGTAGATACCTGAACTTCCCCTTTGCTGCTGTAGTGTTCATAACGCTGCCAAAAACTTAAGTTTAGAGTGGAATATCCAATCGTACTTATTGGATTCTTATATTTTAATATGGTCTCTGTATATGTTCCTCTTCCTTGATTATCACTATTAGAAAAATAAAATTGACTATTGTCATCTGACCTAATTGTGTAATTATTTTGATTAGGCGGATTATAATTGTTAGGTCTTAAAGTCCAAGCTGGAACAGCATTGTTACCTCCGTTCGAATTGTTGACTTTTGACCAGTTTGAAGCTGAACCACTAAAATTTTCGTTTATTAATACGGTTGGAAGTGAAGCTTCACCTTCAAAGGTAGATGTTAAGTTAACACTACCACCAGGACAAATTTCTGTAGCAGATGCAGTTGCAGTAACTTTAGGTCCAGAAAGAAGAGAAAAACTTATTTGTGTTTCGCTCATACATCCATCAGACGATGTTAGGGAAATAGAATAGGTAACTCCAACAGTATTTCCTGAATCGTTATATAATATTTCATTAATATTTCCGGAACCAGTTTTTGCCGGATTGTTGAGAAATTCAGCTCTGCTCCAACTTATAGTAGTACCACTTAAATTACTCTGTAAAGTATGAGATATTTGTTCACCATTACAATGGTCACCAATAGGATTACTGACTAATTGTGGTTCTGGTAAAATATCAATATTTATTTCCTTAGTGGTAATACATCCAGTATCTGTTTCTAATTTAAAAACATATTTAGCAGTTAATGTGCTCGTTCCTGTATTTATTAAAGTTTCGTTTGGATTCTCTATGTTTTTATCATCAGACTGATTTGTAGGATTTCCTCCAATGGCAGCTCTACTCCAAGTAATTGAGGTGTTTTCCAAATTACTTACCGGAGTAAAATCAACATTTGATCCGCTACAAACCTGTTTTGGGGCTGTATTCAAATTGGTGATGATGGGTTTTAATTTAGAAACAACCACTTCTTTAATTACAGAACATCCAGAGGAAGAAGTTCCTTTTATGTAATAGGTACCTTTTCCCACATTATTCGGATTAGGGAGAGATGTAGTGGCATCACTATTTGTCCAATAAGAATAGGTGAGTCCAGAAGATGTGCTTCCAGTTTTGATTATAGGAGAAGTTAGATCTATGGATTCTTCACATTCTGGAATGGTTAATTCTAAAATTGGAGTGGGATTAACTTTTACAGATACAGATATTGGTGTACCAGAACAGGCATTCGCCTTAGGAACCACCGTGTACTTTATAGTAGCTTGAGAATTAGTGGTATTTGTTAGAGTTTGCTCTATCTTATTTCCAGTTCCATCAGAAGCTCTTGTAATGCTTCCAGCGGGCGTAATTTGAGCAACAGTCCATTCAAAAGTACTCCCAGATATACCTCCTGTTAAATTAAGACTTGTAGTGCCCAAGGTGCATATTTCTTGATTTGTTGGAGAAATTGATACGGTAGGAGTTGGGTTAACTAAAACAGTATAGCTAACGGAGTTACCTGTACAGCCATTTACTACAGGAGTAATAGTTATAGTAGCACTGCCTTTTAATGCAGTAAAAGATGGAATTTCTGATACTTCAGTCTTATTGTTTAAACCTATAGAAGCCCCACCCGTAATATTATATTTAGTTCCAATTGGAGTTCCGGTTAAAGTAATGGGATCTGTTGCTATACCGTTGCAATATGATTGATTTTCTGGAGCTACAACAGATGGAAAAGGCTTAACTGAAATTTTAAAAGTAACTGGAATACCTTCACAATTATTTGCAGAAGGAATAACCGTAATGTTAGCAACAATAATATCGGTTGTATTATTTACAGCAGTAAAGGCATTAATATTTCCATTGCCATTTGCTCCTAGTCCTATGGAAGTATTATCATTTATCCATTTTTTGCTTGTACCTGTTACAGAAGCAGCTGGAAAAGTTATTTTATCTATTGTTTCGCCTGCACAAATTATGATATCTGCAGGTTTTGTGATAGTTGGCGTTGGATTAACTGTTATTGAAAATGTTTGAGGAGTACCAGCACAACCATTCGCGGTGGGTGTTACAATAATTTGCGCAACTAAAATCTCTGCTGTCGTATTCTTAGCTTTAAAGCTAGCTATATTTCCAGAACCACTAGAGGAAAGTCCGATATTTGGATTATCATTGGACCAAGTGTAGGTAGTATTTTGTACTGTTGCTCCAATAAAATCTATAGCGTTTATTTGTTCTTCAGCACAAATCACAATATCATTAGGTTTTGTAAAAGCTGCCTGTGGATTTACTGTTATTTTAAAAGTTTGTGGAGTACCATTGCAATCATTGGCATTTGGAATAACGGTGATATCTGCTGTAATTGCTGCGTTGGTTGTGTTTTTCGCAGTGAATGCAGATATGTTTCCATTTCCGGAGGCAACTAATCCAATTGCTGTGTTGGTATTCGTCCAACTATAATTAGTTCCATTTACTGCACTACCAGTAAAATTGATTGCAGATACTTGTTCATTATTACATACAACTAAATCTGCCGGTTTTGTAACTGATGATGTGGGGTTTACTGTTATTTTAAATGTTTGAGGTGTACCATTGCAATTATTCGCTTTAGGAGTAATGGTGATATTTGCTGTAATTGGTGCATTAGTTGTATTTTTTGCATTGAAAGCTGATATATTTCCGTTCCCGGAGGCACCTAATCCGATTGCTGTATTGGTATTCGTCCAGCTATAATTAGTTCCATTTACTGCACTACCAGTAAAATTGATTGCAGATACTTGTTCATTATTACATACAACTATATCTGCCGGTTTTGTAACTGTTGATGTAGGGTTTACTGTTATTTTAAAT